>Ga0190271_10000146_pt1 | contig 36250 bp, 75 predicted proteins | sample Popmic356T_FD_133747 | JGI IMG/M metagenome (GOLD analysis project Ga0190271, IMG submission 133747) | Populus adjacent soil microbial communities from riparian zone of Weber River, Utah, USA - 356 T | ecosystem: Environmental > Terrestrial > Soil > Riparian zone | place: USA: Utah | collected...
ACGCGGACGCTAAGGGCCACAGCATGCAGGATGCGGCGACGCTGCTCACCGATATGTTCACCGGGACCCAGCTTCTCGCGGCGGCGATCGCCTACTACAACAAAGCGACCGGGACGACGTGGGGCGAGAAGTTCTTCGGCGAGTACACGAGCAAGCGACTGGCCGACTACATCGTCCTTCAGGTCTACGTGAAATTCTAATGGCACACGAATGGGAACCAGTCAGTTGGCGAGAGCCGCCGATCTCCACGCAGCCGCGACGGCGATGCAGGAAGTGCGGCAAGCAGCAGACGAGGGAAGCCAGCCACCTCTGGATGCGGGTCACCGGGTATTCGTGGCAACCGAAAGCTGGCAGATGCCGGGGAGATAAAAAGAGCGAGACCGCTTGACAGCACAAACCCCATACTGTAGTATTGGTAATGGAGAGTGAATTGATATGAACAGAGATAAAGAATTCGAACAATTATATAACCGGGCGTGGGCTGCAGGCGTTGCAGCGGCCACGGCCACGAGGCCTGCAACCATGGTGATCGGAACGCCGACCGCGCCTTTCGGCAACGAGATCGATTACGCAAAGCAGATCTTCGTCGAGACCGAGGGCTGTTGCGGGTTCGCTTGGGTCAAGATCCGGCCTGCTGGCAGTGCGTTCGGTCGGTGGTTGAAGCGGACCGGGAAAGTCCGAGGGGTTGCCTACACGGGCGGGTACGATATCTGGATCCACGATTACAACCAGAGCTTGGCCCGGAAGGAAGCTCACGCCGATGCGATGGCCAAGGTTTTCACTGAGGCCGGGATCACAGCCTACGGGCAGGGACGGATGGACTAATGAGAGAAACGGAATACATTTACTGGGCACGGGCCAAGGGTGATCCGGAATGGAAGCAGACGGTCGTTCTCGAAATGGAGCGACCGCTCACTGAGGAAGAGCAGGCGAGGCTGATCGAGGCCTTGGCCGAGCGGGACATGGAGTTCGTCCATGTGAGCGAATTCAAAGGCGAGGCTCCTGACTTCGCGGGGACGGTGAGGATATGAAACTGAAGAAGGGCGACACCTACTACATCATCCGCAGCCAGATCGCTCCGACGTCGATCCTCTGCACGACGAACGAGTATCACTATGAGAAGAACTGCGGTCCGCTCGGATGGGCCGCGAAGATCTACAAGACCCGGGCCGGGGCCGAAAGGGCCGCAGAGAAATTCACGGGCACGGTTCACGAGGAGAAAAGATAATGGGATGGAGTTGCAGCCGCGAGGCTGGGAAGACGATGGATCGGTGGGCGGATGCCTGCTTCAAACAGACGGGTTCGAGCAACACGTATCTTCACAAAGGCCAGAAGCGATTCTGGGAACAGAGCCGGACCGAGCATGCGGACGGAGCGATCACCGGACAGATCTATGAGTTCGTCGGCGAGACGAGTGCGAAGCACGTCGGATCGTTCCGGATCGAAGGGAACGGCGACGTCACGAGGGGGCCGAAATTATGATGACCCAGACCGAATACGAAAATAAGCCGTCAGGCGATCCGCCGAAACGCGAGCCGATCGGCAGCGTCGTGATCGAACACTTCCACATGTGGAGCATGAAGATCATGATCGACGGAAGGCTCACCGAGGTCCGGACGTACCAGATCACGCTCTGGGGTAAGCCGTACGGACCCTACCGGACGAACCCGAAATACCCCGAGTCGAAGACGCTGTATACGACCGACGATCACGGCAACATCGATCAGCCGTCGTGCTTTCGTGAGCCTGACGAGTTGACAGCAGGAACGCCATAGTGTAGTATTATCTATTGGAGGCAATTATGAACACAAGCGAAAGAACAAAACAGTGGGCGGCTCAACAGTTCGGCATTAAGCCGGAAGAGGTCGCATGGTACAACAGCGGATCCTGCTACGACCGGATCGGCGTCACCACGAAGGAGGCGGCTGAGAAAGTGCAGGAAGCCGTCAAGGGCGAGACAGCCAACGGCGGGATGCTCGACGGCATGCCGCTCGGCGGATTCACCCAAGGGAAGGATGGGATCTTCGACGTTTACTGCTAGGAGGCATGATGAAAACAATTTGGACAGACGATCGAATCAGGGCAGCGGCCCGAGACCACGTAGGTTACGGCTGGACCCGCAACCCCAGTGGCAACTGGACCCCCGAGCAGGTCGACATCTACAACGCCGAGTACCAGAAGGCGATCGAGGAGAAGAGGCGCGATGCTTAAGACATTTTCAGATCTGGAATTCAAACCACACGCGGTCGCTCGACGGGCGTCCTACCAATCGCCCGGAGCCGAGATAGCCCAGCTTCGTTTTGAGAACGGGAACAAGGTCTCAGTCATACGCGGCTGCGATCAGTTCCAGTGTGGTGCGGCAACCTACGAGGTCGCTGCTTACCGGGGCAAGAATCCTGCGGAGGTCCACGGCTATCAGGACGCTCACGCGATAACGAAATTGATGGAGGGTTTGCAGCGGTGAATACCCGCACCACGATCATCCGCAAGGCCCTCGCGGCCTCAGACGAATTCTGGAAAGCTTGGCACCGTCCCGACGTATGCGTCGCGGCCTGCCGAGCTTTACACGTTGCGATGCGCGAGGTCGGGATCAACCTTGAGCCGATGGTCGCCCGGGCACGGTTTCTGAACCAGTTGATGTTCGACGCGTTCGACAACGGGCTGCTTGACACGTTTACGCCGGAGCAGCGAGCCGCGTGGATGGAAGAGACCGGAGCGTGGGGCGTCGGTCTCGGGTATCTGGATCCGAAGATCCAACTCGGGTTCGAACCGATGGCTCCGAATTCGTGGGGCAAGCATCTCGCCCTGATCGATCGCACCGGAGGGCTTCTCATCGATCCGAGTGCGGGTCAGGCGTCGCGACCGCAGAAGAAGATCGTGGTACCGCAGACGGTAGTGATCCAGAACACCCCGGCAGAATTCCTCGCAGGCCGGAGCGAGGGAAGTATCCAGCTAGGGGCCACCGTGGCCTCGTACAGGCTGTTTCCCGCCGAAGACGGCTCATGGTCCGCGTCGCCCGACTGGCGGGATCCTAAGCGGTTTAAGGGCCTCGTAAAAAAGATCATAAAAGCTGTCAGATAATCTCTCACCACGCTTGACAACACATACGGGTTTCTGTAGTATTGATATTGGAGATGATCTTTGAATGCTTAGACGGTGACACATGACCCCTTCCTCCATCAGTTGACGCTGATGCAGGCGAGGACGGCAACACTACTAAAGCGGCTCGTCAAGGCCGGGGCGGTAGGCTGGCAGGTTCGAATCCTGTAGGGGTCAGCCACTCTCCAAGCATTCAAATTTAGATGGAGATGATCTTTGAATGTTTAGACGGGGTAAGCGGGGCCACTTCTCAGATGCTGAGTCAGAGGGCCTGAGAAACCGGAGACGACGCATGTGGTGGCGACGATAAGTCATGGGGAGCGGAACCCAGCCAGCAATCCCGTTACGCCCTCTAAACATTCAACGATAAGAACGACATGAGAAACCAAAAGAAAACAGCACAGGAAGTGGCCAACGAGATCTACGAAGGCCGAAAGGAATACATGGCGACCTTTTACGATGACGTCTTTCGAAGAGTGAAAGCAGTTCATCCGAACAATCAGCAGAAACGCAGCCGGATGTTTGACGAGGTCATCGCGGAATTGAAACAGAAGGGTTTTCGAGTTCATAGCTAGGGAGATCGAAATGAATTTACGAGAAACAGTTGAATACAAAGCAATGACGCCTTACGAGGCGACCGGGTACGCCGAGGGCTTCGAGGAAGCCGAGAGCGAGACCCAGATCTTGGCCGCGTGGCAGTACCTGCACGACACCCGGATCGGCTACCAGTTGCAGGGACACTTCGGTCGGACGATAACCGACTTGATCGAAGAGGGACATATCGAAGCTTAGGAGCAATTATGAGATTCATGAACGGATACGACGTTGAGAACGCTGTCGAGCGTTATAAGAACCACCCGATCCTCGGGCCTGCGACCCGGAACCTCGATCGGCTGGTCGAGTGGACGAACGAGAACAGCGACGGCTGGGCCTACTGGCCGAAGCCTGCCCGGGCTGCTGCGAAGTTGATGGAGTTGATCGAGCGTGACGGCACGAACCGTTACTACGGCGACCGCGATCGCGAGGATGTGACGATCGGCGAATACCGCAAGGCTCTCGCACCCATCAAGGCATTTCGCACCAAACAGGGTGCCGACTTCAAGATCGAGGAGATATGAAAAGACAATTCCCTTTGAGAGTTTTAACCACGTATCAGGCGGTGTCGATCGTTGTGAAGCACGGCTTCCAAAAGATCCGATCGCTCCGCACGCAGGACGGCCAGTATCGGTACCAGTTGAAAGACATGACCGAAAAGGAATGGCTGATCTATGAGGAGCCGGAAACGGTCGACGGTATTTTGCCACGGTTTTCGTCGGAGCAGATCGAGGACCTTATCGAACCGGGCGGCTGGATCCTGCTCGACAGCTTTACGGCCAGCGCGATCAAGCAGGTCTACGAAGCCCTGTCCGCTGAAAACCAGAAGAGCTTCGATCGGAAGCCGCTGATCAACCTCGCGAAGTTCGCATTCGCCCACTGCAAATAATATGAACCACGAAGAACCCCTTAGCATCACCCGCACCCCGGACGTCCAACAACTGCCGCCCGGGTTCATGAACCCCTACAGGCCGAGCGGTGTCGGCTTTCGCTGCCCCTTCTGCCAGTCAGGTGCTGGCGTTATTCACACATCCAAGACGTCGCAGGCCGGGTGGGTCATGGTGATCCTCCTGCTCCTCGTCCTCTGTCTGCCGCTGTTCTGGCTCGGTTTTCTGATGCGCGAGAACTATACGATCTGCCGCAACTGCGGAATGAAAATATCTTGATCTGCACTTGACAACACCATCCGGCTACTGTAGTATTTAGTTTGGATGGTTGATATGGACACTTTAACGATAATGAGTTTGGTTGCGGCTTTCATAATAGCGTTCTTTTTCGCGGTCGCAGCGTGGGCAGATAAGACAGCAGAAGTTCAGTTGAGGAGAGCATTTTAATGAGAACGAATACAGCAAAAGAGAATTTGGCAAAGTTGCCCGAGCAGTGCTTCGGGATCTTGCCCAGCACTGGCGAGGCGATCGGGATCGTCGCCGGGGACAACGGGTACCGACCGCAGTGGGACGGGTTCACCGCACACTTGATCCAGATCGAAGGAGCGAAGACCGCCGACGAGGCCGTCGACTCTATCAACGCGAGCATGGGCGTCAACAAGGCCCAGCGGAAAGCGATGGAAAACGGCAGCATGTTTGGCTGGCACACGAAAGCTGCGGACCCGGACTTCTGGGCCGCTCAGGAGAAAGCGAAAAATGAAAAAAATTGAGATCACACTGACCGTCGAGATCGACGAGGCCGAGTGGGCGAAGACCTACGGCATGGACGAATGCAGGGCGGCTTCCGACGCGAGGCAGATGTACGGCGAGCTTGCCGCACGACGGATCGAGGAGCATCCCGAGAACAAGGGCGTCGTTGCCATCAACGGCAAGACGACAGGAGCGGCCCGATGAATTTATTTGAAACCCGAAACGTATTTCAGCGGATCGACGACGCCCCGGCTCCGCTCAAGATCGAGGAAGAGGATTATTACGAGGCACTCGAAGTGGTGCCGCCGATCTACCTGAAGGGGGCGTCGTGGTTCGCGATGGGCGAGGTCAAGAGCCACCGGGGCGACGGCGAGCCGATCTATTACTGCTTCGCCCGGATCGCCGGAGAATTCTTCGGCATGACCGGGACCCGCAGCGAGGCCGAGGCCGAGTTCACAAAGATGGCGGAGAAAGAAAAGGCCCGAATCAAAAAGCTGTACGACGGCCTGACCGACAACGTCGAGTACTGCCCCGACTGCGACTCGCCCGGGGCGGAGTTCCTCGGGTGCGCGGAACACATCTAGGAGTGAAATGAGCAGAGATATCAAAAGCATCGCGGCGACGGTCCGCGAAACCCTGAAAAAGGAATTCCCGGCCTGCAGTTGGTCGGTCACGATCGAGCGGTTCTCGATGGGGCAGGCGATGAACGTCTACCTGATGAAGGCTCCGTTCGATCCGTTCGCGTCTGATCAGGACATCAACGGCAACGTCCGCGATCGTGGATACGCCCAGCTTAACGAGTACCAGTTGCGCGACGAGTACGCCCGGGAGCGAGCGATCAGCAACGGCAACTTCCTGACGATCGAGGCGTGGGACACGATGAAGCGTGCAGCCGAGATCATGAACGGCGAGAACTGGGATAACTCGAATTCCCAGATCGACTACTTCGACGTCAACTACTACACCCACATCCAGATCGGAAAGTGGAACAAGCCATTCGAGGTGACAGCATGACGATGACCGTTGAACATTTCTACCGCAGCAGTCTCGTGGCCGGACACCCGGCAACCGACTATCTTGCGGTCCGGGGAGACACTGGCGCCGGACTGACCGGGAGGTATGCGGTCAGCGTGACCGAGAACGCCTATCGCGGGATCTGGTGCGAAGACTGCAAGAAGGATGAATGCCGCCACATAGACGCCGTCAGGGAAGCCCGGGCGGCGGGAGCGATACCTGAGCTTGATCCGATCACGGACGCTCACTGGAGGTTGAAGGATGACGCAGAAAAGTCCATATGAATTGCTTCGTGAGGGCGACGTGACGGAACTGATCCGTCGCCAACTTAAAACGAAGGATCTTGTCAAGGTCCACGCTCGGTATATCGCCGCCGCCCATGACCTAGTCGCTCGCGGCGAAGCGGTCCTTGTGGAAAGCACCGATGTCCAGACGATACTAAAACGCCCGGAGGGTGTGATAATCTAGGAGGGAATTATGTCAACCAAAGAAAACAAATTGATGCAGTGTACGCGGTGCGGCTATCTCAAGAATGGCCTCGTATCGCTCAAGGAATGCCCGAGCGGCAAGCACGTATTCCGATCGCTGCCAGCGACGATGCTGGCCAAGGCCCTCGGGTCGTTCGGCGGCAGTCCGCCAAGGTACGAGACCCCCGAGGCCCGGAGAGCGGCGAGGAACTGGTCCCACGCGAAGCAGAACGCGATCCGCAGGGGGAAGCCGATCCCGCCCCGGCCACCCGGGCTTGCAGCCGAATAACCGATCACGAGAGCCGTCAGGAAGCTGGCGGCTTTTTTGTGTTCTGCAGTTGACAGCAGGAACGGGTTCTGGTAGTCTTATTACTTGGGAGACACAATGAACACGAAATTGATCACAACTTTGAAAGCCGAGACCGAGACCTTGCGGGTCCAGTACTTGGCGTTGACGGCTGAATGGGCGGCTGGCGAGTTCGAGCGGGTCCGGGAGATCGCTGCGAGGCCCCATCCTAACTACGACGACTTTGCGACGCCCGGGTTTGTTCCGAACCCGAAGGCCCTCTTCGGAAAGATCGACTACGCGAAGGGCAAGAATTACCGGAAGGCCTGCGACAGGATCCACGCGGCCAAGAACGTCATCGAGAAGGGAATCGAGGCGTGGACCGCGAAGTGGGAAAAGCACGCGAACGATCATTACGAAGGCAGCATCGCGAAGCTCGCCGCCCGGATCGAGAAGAAGGGCTTGGACCAGAACGCGATCACGGTCAAGACCGCCCACGTCGGCGTGAACATCGAGACGACCTTGACGGACGGCGAGAAGACGGTCAGGGCCTTCACGATCATCGCGAGCGGACCGATCATCCGACCGCACTACAGATACTTGGTTAAATAGGAGAACCGAAAATGAAGATCTACGTCAAAATAATTTCCTGCTCAAAGGCCACCTACTGGTACGCCAAGCTTTTCAACGAGAAGCCGTGGTACCGCAACCGCGTGTTTGTGATCGACGCCGAGACCGGGCAGTTGGAGGGGCAGCGGGGCTTCTTCGATCTGGCCGACTGCCGCCGATGCGACGAGTACGGCAAGCCAATCCCCGCAGCACGCCGGGACGCAAAAAGTCCTGTTGGCTACTTGACAACATAAACGGGCTGCTGTAGTCTTGAGTTTGGTCAGGAGAAACGAAATGAGAAACATGAACGCGGCAGGTTGGGAAAAGATCAAGAACGTCGAGGTCGAGCAGTTCTTCGAGGGCGACAAAATCGACTACGAGGTGATCTGGATCAAGACGGTAGCTGGCGATATCTTGGCGGACACGCCGACGCACGGCGAGACGGCGGAGGGTCGAGCGGCTCTCCTTCGCGAGCGGGGCTATACGGACGCCCGGTGCTGCTTGTTCACTGGAGGAGCGAAATAATGAAAAACGAGAAAGACATTTGGCAGGCCGTCGAGGCCGAGGCCCAGCGGATCGCCAGCGAGGTCATCTGCAACATCAGGATCTACGCCGGGGCGGAGAACGTCCGGACAGCCGAAGAGTTTTACCTCTTCATGAAGCGTCGCGGCGGGTACAGCGAGTTCATCCGGACAGGCCTCGGGCCAGCGCCGCCCCACGCAGAGAATCGGTGGTGGATCTGGAACACGCTTGGGGCCAACGGCATGATCCGCGAGAAGGTCCAGATCGCCCTGAGCGGCGACTTTGCGGAGGCAAAATGAACATTCAAGAATTAGAACATTACGACCACGTCGCGGGATCCGCGAGCGAGTGCCAGAATCTTCTGGCTCAGTACAAGGCGGAGAATCCGCCAGAGCGGGTGAACAAGAATTACGTCAACTGGCTTTCTTCGATCGGCTTTTATGTCGTCATCGGTCACATGGAAAAGTTTTGCATCTGGACCGATGCTCACGCCGGAGTCGACAGCTTCATCATCAAGATCACGCGATCAGCAGCCGAGGCCGAGGACGCCGCAGCCGATGAGGAGTTTATGCCTGAGATTATATTTCCGGAGCAATTATAAGTTTGTCCGGGGACTTAGGGATGAGGATCCTCGGGCGAAGGGATGTCGGGATGCTACGGGCGTCCCGACATTTTCATTTTACCTACCTCGGACCAAGATCGGAAGACCGGGGCGTCCATGTCAAGCTGATCGGGATCGTAGAGATCGAAGCGTTCGGCGATCTGCATGCACTGGTTCGGCTGGCGGATGTGTTCGAGGAAGATCATCAGTCCGGCGCAGTGCTGCGAGGATCCATCCTCCCGGCCAGTGAAGCCTGATCGCTCCCATACTTCGTCATCGTCGCCGTCTGGCTCGTTGTAGATCCCGGTCTGATGGCAGATGAAGGCAGGGCTTTCCGCGAACTCCCTGAGCCGCTCAGGATCGACGTATAGCCTTCCCTCGTCCGATCTGAATGGGCAGAGACCGCACGGGCCTCGCATTTCAAATTTCATATGTGGGTCGCGTCCTCGTCGGCGGAGTCAGCCTCGCCGCACTTGGGACAGTAGAACATCGTGTGCGGGAAAAAGATGACGGTCTTGAGGATCTCCCTTGGGACCCAGATATCGGTCCCGCACTGTGTGCATTGGGTGATCACGGATTCTTCTTCGGACGATTCGAGGTGGATGACGATCTTTATGCTCTCCGCCTTCTTCCCGTTCATGCGTTCAGGTCTAGTCACTTGCACTCCCTCCACGTTCGTGAATATAATGCACCGGACATCGTTTGAAAGAACACTTAAGGCCGGAGGTCGCTCCGGCCATTTTTTATTTCGGTGAGGATCTTGTCCCGGGCTTCATTGAACAGCGGCATGCAGCAGCCTGCGCCGAACGCCGGGTTCCACTCGGATCCCGGAGCGTCGACGATCTGGTCGAAAATGCCGCACTGGTATCGACCATCGTCGCCCGTCTCCAAAAACTTGCACTGCTGCCGATCGGCATCCCACGCGCCGAACTGGCACGGTCCACGCTTACAGCAAAAACCACTCCGGACGCATGGCTGAGATCCCGGATATAATTGTAGCAATGGCATAGGCCGCTCCCCTCCAATAGTTGGACCCGTCGCGCTCCCGGTTCACGATCCTTCCGACGACGCCGAGGATCTCGACCACGCCCTCTTCGGCGACAAGGTCGATCTGCCTCGTGTTGGCATTCCGAAGCTTGATCGTCCGCCTGCTCCTGCTGACCTCCGCGAGCCGGATCACCACCGCCCCGCTCTCGACGATCAGGATAGTGCAGGCGTCGCCGCTCTTTACTTCGTGCCATCCGGGCGTGGTGGGGGTCATCTCGTACGTGTCGCCCTCGGACAGGCCGAGAGCCTCGCCGCCAGCATCCCTGCTGAGGATCGTGTAGTGGTCATACGTTCCACTCACCACTGATGCGACGTCATCCGGTTCGACCCGGATGGTTATTTTCCCGCTCACCCGACTGGGAAATTGAGCTACGTTACGCTTTCCGTCGCCTGCCGTGGGAGCAGCCTGCCTTGACCTTACGCCCTTTTTCTCGTTTTCGCCGCTCGTGCGGTTTTACCTCCAACAGCTTTTGTCTCGACCGCCATCGGGACGAGTTTCGTCTCGACCACAGCCGATCTAGTGGGTAGGTTGCCAGTGAGAATGAATTCGATCTCCGTGGGGGACAGAGCTTTCGGCGGACGGGTCAACCCGAAAACTTCTCTTGCCACGTCAGTCTTACTAACGTAGGGCGAGCGAGCCATCGCGTCGTCCATCACCTGCAAAAAGCGTTCAGCTTCGGAGCGAGTCAGTCTTACCGAGATTATTGTGTTTGATGTGTCTCGTTCCTTTCTCATAGTCAGGCCACCATTATTGTATACGGGTTTGCTTGTTGTCAAGCCTAAAATGCAGGGTCTCACCGGATAGAGTGTAGACGGGATACGGGGCACCACAAAAAGTTGTGCTTAAGAGTTGACACGTATACGCGTTTGCGTTTATACTGCCCGACCATGGGAAGAAAGCGAACAGGACCCTCGACGGAGGTGATCAGTTTCCGGGTTAAGAAAGGGCTGGCGAAACAGATCGATCGGCAGGCGAAGCTGGTGAAGAAGTACCGGGCCGAGTTTGTGAAGTCTCTCTTCATCCCGACCTTCGAAGCACTCGTCGAGGTCACGAAGAACAACGGCGGGGCACCACCGAAGAAGTCCGCCGCTCGCGCCCGATAGATCCGGGGCGAATCCCGTAAAAAGGTTCGCCCCTTCTTTTGCGGCTTGCATGTATACAAGCAAACGGGTAAGCTAGTCATAGTCGTATACGACATTAAAGATGAACACGCAAAAACAGCAAAGACATCCGCGTAGCCCGTACCAATCGGCGTTCGATAACACGACCGCGATCATCGAGTACGCCGCACGCTACCTTCGCCACGGGTACATGAACGAGACGGTCGACGAAGCCGCCGAGCAATGCTCACTCGATCTTATGGACCGATCGGCGAAGAGCAAATTCAAACGGGAAGTCCAAAAACTTCAGACGGAGACACAAAACTAAATGCCAATCACAGCAGTACAGCTTGAGCGACGAAGGTCGCATCTCGGATCGTCGGACATGGCCGCGATCCTCGGCCTATCACCATATAACACAGGATACGATATCTGGCTCGACAAAACCGGACGCCTGCCGGAGCAAGAGCCTAGCCCCGCAATGATCGCGGGTAATCATTTTGAGGACGGGATCCTCGCCCACGCCGAAGACCGACTCGGCAAACTTCAACGCAATCAATACAGGTCAGTAAAGAACGCCGGGATCCCGCTCGGTGCAAACATCGATGCGATCGTACTCGCGAGCGGCGAGCCTGTCGAAGCGAAGGCCGTCAATTTCTTTGGCTTCACGAAGGAACTGTGGGGAGCCGAGGGAACGGACGAAGTTCCCGATCGCGTGATCGTGCAGGCCACGGTCCACATGCTCTGCACCGAGATGGATCTCTGTCACATCGCCGCGTTCATCGCAGGTCGCGGGTTCGTTCCATACATCGTCAGACGCGACGACGAGGTCGTCAAGATCATCACCGACACGGCGGTCGACTTTTGGCAAAAGTTCGTGCTGACGAACACGCCGCCCGACAACTCGCTGCCGACCGCGAAGACGATCGCGAAGATGCACCGGACACCCGCGAGCGTCGTGCCGATCGACTCGGAACTGATCGTGAAATGGAACGAGGCAAAGGCGATCGAGAGCGAGGCGAAGAAAGCCGCCGAGGCCGCGAAGGTCGAAGTGCTGGCCGCACTCGGTGACGCCGAAGCAGGCGAGTGCGATCTCGGGCTGCTCACATATTACGAGCAGACGCGTAAGGAGCATCTGGTTAAGGAGTCGACCTTCAGGGTCGCCCGGTTCAAAGCAATCAAAGGAGCAATCTAGAATATGACGCAGGCCATTCAGCAGCAACGAAACCAAAGCCCACTCGCCCAGCCTGTCGCCGATAAGGCCACGCTGGAAGGGCTGATCTCCGGACCGAATTTTCAAGAGGCAGTTAAGACCATCCTGCCATCGCATCTTAAACCCGAGCGGGTGATGAAGATGGCACTGGTCGCCGCGTCGCGCCAGCCGCTGCTTTATAAATGCACGCAGGCGTCGATCGTGCAGGCCCTGATGCGATCGGCTGAGCTTGGTCTCGACTGCTCGGGCACGCTTGGCCTCGGCTACTTGGTCCCCTACTACAACTCGGGCATCAACGGCTATGAAGCACAGTTCATCCCCGGGTATCGCGGGATCATCGAACTCGCAAAGCGAGCGAACAAGCAGCTACAGATCGAGGCCCGGGTCGTTCATGAAAACGACGTCTTCGAATTCGAGTACGGGCTGCACCCGATCCTTGTTCACAAACCCACGATGGGCGAGGCCGGGGAGATCACATACTTTTACGCGATCTCACGCGAGCCGGGACTGCAGCCGGAGTTCACGGTGATGACCCGCTCGGAAGTCGATGCGATCAAGCTCCGATCGAAGAGCCGCAACAAGCAGGGCCAGTTGGTCGGGCCATGGGTCTCGGACTATTCCGAGATGGGCCGCAAGACGATCACCAAACGTCACTCGAAATATCTCAGCTTGAGCGTCGAGGTTCAGGAAGCCGTCAACTACGACGACGAACAATACCGCACCGGGCACGGTCTCGCACTCGCGAACGAAGTGTCGGCCAACGTCGGGCTGTCGGCCATGAAGGAACGGATGGCCTTGGTCCGCGAGACCGAAGATCTTCCCGAGGCGATCGAAGAGGAAAACCTGCCGGACGTGTCGAACCTTGAAGAGGTGATCGACGCGGACGACGCCGCAGAGCGTGAGGCGATCGAGACCGAGGCTGTCGACGTGGTCAACGAATCGGTCGACGAGATGACCGACGAAGAGAAGGCCGAGTTCGAATTGTACGAGCTTCGCAAGTCGGCGACCGAGATGTACCGCGACCTCGCCAAGAGCAACCCACCCGAACACCTTGCTGCGACGAAATGGCTGGGGACATCGTCGATCACCCACCTCGACAGGAAAAAGCTTGTCGAGTTTCTCAAGAAATTCTCTGGTTAAAGCTTCGCCCCCGTGGGTCCCGGTCGCTGTTCGCGGGGGCGTCGTACAGGCAAATTAAAGCGGCCATTTTTGTGTCAACCGAATGCGGATCCTCAGTCCTTGGGGGTCCGCAAACTCTCCGAGGGAATGACGCAGGCCGACGAACAATTGTAACTATTGGCAACCCGCTATTGGTGCGGGTTTTTTCGTCTGTGACGGAGGAGTTCATGGGCATTCTAAATTACACGACATCGATCTCGGTCGAGAAAACGGTCGGCGAGATCTATTCGATCCTCGCGAGGGCCGGGGCAAAAGAGATCGCGTACGAGCAGAACAACGGGCGCGTGGTCGCGGTCAAGTTTCAGATCGTCCACGCCGACAGGCCGCTTTGGTTCCGGATGGCTCCAAGACCGGACGGTGTCCTTCGATCGATGAACGACAACAAGGTCGAGCGGCGGTACCGGACCGCGAAGCAGGCCGAGCGGACCGCGTGGCGAATCATGAAGGACGCGGTCGAGGCCCAGATGGCGATCTTTGAAACGCAGCAGGGCGACATCGCGGAAGTGTTCCTGCCGTACGCCCTCGACTCGGTCGGCGAGAGCTTTTACAAAGCGTTCACGGCTCAACGCACGAAGGCTCTGGCGGAGGTGAACTGATCGGAGGCAGACGATGGCGGATCGATGCCGGAACTGCGGGGCGAGGGTTCACTGGCTGAGGCAGGCTGACATTTTCTGGAAGCAGCGGATCGGTGCAAAGGCGAACCCGATCGACGTTGACCCGAACGCGAAGATCGGCAGGCTGATCCTGAATGTCGACAAGGGCCTCTACCGTTTCGCCACGGGCAACGAAAAGCAGATGCATGAGTTGTACGGCAAGCCGCCACTCTTCATCTCGCATTTCGAAACGTGCCCGGAGATGAGGGGCCGCAAGAACGCCGAGCGGCACCCGCTCTTTCGAGATGACTAGGACGCCCGAGCAGGAGGAGGAGCATCGGCTGCACCAGAAGGAGCTACGCCGTTTGAAAAAGCAGAAGGGCCTTTGTGCGTGGCCCGGGTGTCAGATGAAGGTCGGCAGGAGGCTCATGACCGGGGCACCGTTCACGCACTGCAACTATCACCGGAAATATTTCCGGGAACACCAGCGACATTACGCAAAGGAGGAACGACATGGCAACAGCAAAACCTGAGATCTTAATGGACCGCAAAACTTTTCCGCACCCGGTCGAGATGGAATTGACCAAGGACGAACTGCTCGCGTACGGATCCGAGGCCGCAGATCTCGCCAGCGAGGAGGTGCAGGTCGGCAACCGACACCAGAGCGAGAAGGGACGATTCAAGGCCGACATGGAAAAGATCGCCGGACGTCGGTCGGTCGTCCTCGATCGGATCCGGACAAAGCGTGAATTTCGCGATGTCGAGTGCTATGCGGAGTACGACTATTTTTCCGGGATGGCCGAGATCAAACGCGTCGACACCGACGAGCTTGTGATGACGCGAAAGATGACCGTCGAGGAATTCAAGGGTGAGCGTCTGCCGTTTCAGGATCCTGACGAGGAAGAGATCGACATCAACAACGGCAGCGACGAGATCCTGACCGACGATGAGGATGCCTAGATGGAGATCAGGTTCACAGTGCCAGCAGTCCCGGTCGCACAGCCAAGGATGCGAGCGTCAGCCGTCGAGCGGGGCGGTCACACTCATGTTCACATGCACACGCCGACGTCCATCAAGCAGGCCGATGGCTCGCGTAAGCCGCATCCGATCGTCGCGTTCAAGGGTACGTGCCGGATCGCGTTCGAGGCGACCTACAAGGGGCCACCATTTCGCGGACCGCTGCGTTGTGATCTGACGTTCGTGATGCCGAGGCCGAAGAGCATGATCTGGAAAACGAAGCCGATGCCGCGCGTGTACCACACCGGGAAACTCGATCGCGACAATTTGGATAAGGCGGTGCTGGATGCTCTCACGGGTCACGCGTGGGTCGATGACGGTCAGGTGTGTTCGGGTTTTATTTTGAAGGTGATCGCAAGCGGGGACGAGCAGCCTCGCGTGCTGATCAGGATCATGGAGTTGGAGTGATGGGTACGAAGCTGCGAGCCAGAGTCGCTCTCACGCCGGAGGAAGTTTACCAGACGGTGTGGGCTGCGGTCTGCCGGACCGTTCAGGCGAGCGTCGACGATCGGGGCACGCGGTACGGGCATCCATCGAACCGCTGGCAGGCGGACATCGTCGGAGCTTTGGGCGAGATGGTCGTCGCCAAGTGGCTCGGTCTTCCGTTTGATTTTCAGATCGGGAGGACGGATAGATCGGACGTCGGGCCATTCGAAGTGCGATCGACGAATTACCCGGACGGCAAGCTGCTGCTGCACGAGGGTGAAAGGGGACCGTACATTCTCGTCAATCCTACGCGATCGGTGCTGGAGTATTGCGTGTGTGGATGGATCAACGCCGACGACTCGCAGGTCGTCCAGTATCGCGAGAGATCGATGGAGCGTCACGGGACCAAGGTGTACGCGGTACCGGAGCATGCATTACGGGACCCGTTCGAGTTACAGATCTGGGAGAAGGTTACGTGAGCATTCGCGATCGCATAGTTGAATTGGCCGGGGGCGATGATCCTAACGATCCTCTGCTCTTTCTGGACCCGCCGCCAGAGAACGCGGACGAATGCATCGTAGGCGTCGCCCGTCGCTGCGGGATGGCTCCTGTGGCCGCGTATGACCAGCGTAAGGTCCTTGACGAGCTTGCCAATGAGTTCGCCGAAGATGCCGAGGACGGCATGCAGGACGCGATTGAGTGGTTCGAGTACAACACGATCGGTGCGTGGGTCGGTGACCGGACGCCGATCTTTATCGAGTTTTTGGAGGACACGGATATGGGGATGACGGATCCGAAAACGGTCGAGCAGGTGATGGCCGAGTATCGCCGCAATCTGCGGGAATTGATGGAGGACTTTTTTGAGGAGATGCTCGAAGCCGTCGAGGCCGAGCGGAAGAAAGCAAGGGAGGATGAAAATGATAGCTGAACAAAATGCAGTCGTTATAACGCCGGAGCTTGAGCAGAATCTCGTCGAGACCGTGATCGACGCATTGCCCGAGGACACCGAATCGATCGTTCGTGGAGTGATCGCAAGGACGATCCGCGAGTGGTTCCAAAAGCAGGAAAAGAAATGAAGAAGCCGCAGAAGAAGCTCGGGCTGACGAAGGCGGAGGTCGAGAGCGTGGTCCATTACGTCTGGCAGCACTCCCGGTCATCGCCGGACGGCAAGGCTCACAAGGTCTGGCTCAAGATGTTCCAGTTCCTGAATGATGACCCCGGGGATCATAACGTCTTTTCGCTTAGTAAAAAGCTGGAGGATAAAACAAATGTTGCGGCCTGATATCAAGTACGTCGAGGGATCCGACGAGGTGCTGGAGTTCGCGATCGAGTGGGTCCAGCGGCCAGCGGACGGGTCGGACCTCGGTCTCGATACCGTTCAGTGGTTCAACCAGATCCTTGCGGCCTTCCATCAGTTTTGTGAGGACCGCCAGATCAGGATCGAGGACCTTTGGGAACGCGAGCGGATCCGGCGCCAGTACATCCTGACCGGACGGAGATGAGCGAGAAAGGATGCCGAAAAATTGGTGGTTCAAATTTGACTTCAGGACGTGGCGGACTGACTCCAGTTTACGCCGCTGCTCGCTTGAGACTCGCGGCTTCTGGATGGAGATCCTCTGCTCGATGTACGAATCCGGCACGTTCGAGGTCACTGGAACTTGGGAGGAATTGGGGTGGCTCGCTGGCTGTCCGCCTGCCGTGGCCGACCGCTGCGTGAGGGAGCTACAGCGAACGAACACGGCAGATGTAACGCTCGGTAGCGATACGGTAACGCTCAAGTCACGCAGGCTGGAGAGAGAAGCTATCTCACGCGAACAGACACGCTTACGTGTTGAGAAGTTTCGCAGAAACGGTCCTGTAACGGACCCGTACGAAACGCCCCTTACTTCAGTAATAAGTAATAAGAAAGAAGTAAGAGAGGAAGAAGAAAGAGAAGAAGCAAATTTTGACAAAAACGAGACCCCGCCTCCAGCACCAAAACCCAAGCGAGGATCACGCCTCTCCGATGACTTCGAACTGACCCCGGAAATGATCGATTGGGCCATCCAGAAAAGACCCGGCGTCGATCTCGCCGAGGAGACCGAAAAGTTCTCAAACTATTTCCAGTCGGCACCCGGATCGAAGGGCCTCAAGCTCGACTGGATCAAAACGTGGAGGAACTGGATCCTGACCGCGAAGGAGAAATATTCCCATGAGCGAAAATTATCGGAACGAGAACGGAGGGCGATCAATGATCACAACACAATCGAACGCGTTAGAGACCGCGTCGCAGAACGAGATCGACAGCTATCAGGACAGGATGTTGACAATAGTCAACGACTCATTGGAGGCCTCATCGCAGATGGCGACCCTTCCTGAAAAGCTCTCACGGGCCAAGGCTTGGTCCCGGCTGCTATTTGGCATCATCCCCGAGCAGGATCTCAGGGCCGTCTTCGAAGCCGCTTTCGTAAACCACACGGGCACATTCCCGATCAACGCCTACGATCTCAAGGATGCTTGGGAAGAGTTCGATGAGCAGCGCCGCTCCCGACTCGATCATGAGGCTTGGGAACGCAGGCAGCAGGAGATCTGGGATAAGGAATTTGGTGAGGGCCGCGATGATCATTAACGCCGATCCGCCAATGAAGTTTGACGAGAACTATCGTGAATGCCCGATGTGCTTTAACTGCGGCTGGGTACAGACCACGCGGCACGATGCGATCGGTCGACAGTATCGCGGAGTCGTCAAGTGCAGGTCCTGCGATTATTGGCCTAGGCGAAGTTCGGAGGTGGCTGAGAAGGTTGCGGCTGGGAAGAGAATATGAGCGAGAAAGCAGCCCCGTCCCCCGACCGCTTCTTGCGTGTGTGCGGGAAGTTATGATGGGCGGCGTTTGATAACTTTGGCGTGCGGCCTTGGTGGCGGCGAAAACTGGTCAGACCGATCAGCAAATGTCAAGCCGTGAGGCCCGGAATCGGGCCGAATCGGCGGGTAGTTCGGGTTTTGCTGCTGCAGGAGGCCAAAATGGAGGGGTTGACCTGTATACCCGTTATGTGCTAGAACTCAATGAATTACTATCGCGGAGCGAATAACGTGTCTACAATTGGTGTTACCAATAGCCCCCTGTTTCATGAGATCCCGATTCGGCGTTTCACGCCCATATCCCCCCAACCCACACGCACACAACGACTTACAATGGTCCGACCATTCGGCCATTACATAATAGCGATTATCAGACGCCAGCCCATTGGCACAGCGTACCATGCATGCAACAGCCCATATGGGACACATGCGGCCAAATTAATAGAGGCAAACGAAAGCCAAAGCCCGACCTCCGACCGACAGCCGATGGTGACCGGGGGAGGCGCCCAACCAGCGATGACCGGGGGGCGGAGGAGAGACTGTTTCACATCTCCCCCATCCCCACCTCAAATTTTTCAAAATTTTTTCCAGCAATTTATGAAACGCATAATCCGAGATCGGCGGCTCACCCCAGAGGAAGCGGAAAAGCTCCGGGCGGTCAGGCGTGCGATCGAGAAAGAATTTCCAAAGTGTCCAAGGCCCGTGCAGACGTCAGAAAAAACCAAAGGAGTAAAACCAGATGGAAGCAACCGGAAAAGCAAGAACGGTCAAGCAGTTCATCGACCGTGGCCGCAAAGCCCAGTCCGAGGTGAACAAAATCATGGCAAAGAACGGCGATAAACCAGCAGCAAAGAAACCCGCAGAAAAGACGGCGAAGGTCCCAAAGGTCTTCGCACCCGTCGAGGTTGATTCGATCATCCGGACGACTTACGAGTATTCGAAGTTCAAGCGGATGCCCGGGAACAGGCCGATAAAGCCGCATCACGTCGAGGAAGTGAAAAAGAAGATCATGGAGAAGGATCTCCGCACTCCGATCGTGATAAATTCCCAGTGGCAGGTGATAGACGGCCAGCACAGCCTAGAGGCGAGGGAGCAGCTTGGGCTTGACGTGCCGTACCGCTTCGGCTCGAAACTTGACCTGCACGACGTCCAGACGCTGAACTCGACTTCCCTGCCGTGGACCAATGACGATTATGCCCACAGCTATATCGAGCAGGGCAACACCCACTACAAAACCTATCGAGCGTTCAGGAATAAATACGGGCTGCAGCATGAGGCTGCTATGATGCTGCTCTCCGGAAGGGACATGACGGCGATGCGGAAGGTTTTCCGGTCGGGGCAGTTCCGGGTTGCGAATCTTGCGGATGCGGAGCATAAGGCGGGGATGTTTGCCGAGTTGCAGGAGTTTATCGGGCAGCACAGACCGGATGTTTTCCTGAAGGCTTTCCTGATCGCTCTCAACCGTGTCGGGTTCACTTTCGAGCGGTTCCTCGAACGGGCGAAGGAGAATCGGCGGATGTTCCAGTACTGGCCGACGATCGACGAGAATCTGCTCATGATCGAGGAAGTCTTCAATTCCGGGGCCGGGAAAAAGGTTGCGATCCGGTACGGAGAGAGAGCGGACAAGCCAGTGAGATCCGGGGCGAAGAAGAAAACGGCGGATCTTCGCGGCTGGTCGAAAGAGGACAAGATCGAGAAGACGGCGGATATCGAGCAGCTTGTTGATGGCGGTCTTCCGGTCGTGCAGGCGTGCGAGCGGGAAGGTTTGGCTCAGGCGACTTTCTACGCGTGGCGGGTGAAGTTCGGCAAGGATGTGAAGGCGTTGCTCAAGAAGAGGGCGGCGGCTTAAGGAATTCGGTTCGCCCCCGGTCCCCAAAACCGATGACGACCGAACAGGGGCAGGTCTTGTGGGAGATACCTGCCCCGTAATTTTCCCGAAATTCGGTCCGGGCATTCGCCGTCCCGGGCTGATAAGGCGGGGCCGGATCCCTTGAGAAGAGTCCCGGTCCCGCAAGTTTGACATTCGCCTGACCGCTGGTCGCCAGATCGGTAGGCAGACGATAGAGGGGCGGGAGGTCCTATGGGAGTGGGTTCCTGCCCTTCGTATTCGAAGTTATAAATTTATGGGAATCATAATCAACAACAACGGCGACGATGACGAGGAATGCGAGATCATTCTCTCCGATCCCGAGCAGGTCGAACTTTCCGAGCGGATACTTCGCGAGGCGGGAGTCATTCGGGACGCGACGCTGGAGGAGCAGATTAACGCCCTAGTGGAGCATGCCGAGAAGAAGTGGGGGAACGGGTGAGATATCTGCCGATAGTGCTGGGCGTCGTCATCGGGATCGCGATCTTCCCGCTCTCGGCGTATGCGGCGATCCGGCTGCTGCGGTGGGATCTCGGTCGGCGCGGCTGGGAACGGATCCGGACAAACGCCGGGAGTTTTCACAACCCGGTGCCGGAGACATTTTACGAGAAGGACGGCGAGCGGATGAAGTTATTTTGGGCGGCGGTGAGGGAGTATGGAAAATGAATTTCACTGGGAGTTGATGCCGCTCACCTTCGGTCGATTGCGGATCGTTTGGACGGACGGAATGGTCGTCCTCCGAGGTTACTGATACAAGAACATCATGCTCGCCGGGAGCGAGTTTGCGAGACTGAAGTATATGAGAGACGAGCAGAAATTCCATCTTAGGATCTGCAATGAGAACGGATGCAAGAGTCCGGCACATCCGAAGGAGCCGGAAGGCTGGGTTCGGGCGTTCGAGTTTGGGAAGCCGATGCGTCGGCGGGAAGGTGGGGACAAAACCAAGGAGACGGTCGATGTCAAATGACGAATTATTAGCGGCGGCGAAGAAGGCGGTGATGGAGTTATTTTCGGACACGTCGGTGGATCCGGAGACGGCTCGGGAGAATTTGGAAGAGGTGGCGTCGGATATCGAGGGATATTCGGACACGCTGCCGGAGGGTGACGATGATGAGTCAGATGTCATTCATCATTAACGGATGACTATGAGCCAGACGACAACAGAAACGCCTACCTGTGCGTGTGGAAAGCCGCTTCATTATCGCGATCCGGAGCTTCGGCGGCAGGTTCAACGGCTGGTGGACGAACTCGGTCCGGAAATTGAGGTCGTTCATCTTGGGCGGCGGTATTTGGTTCAGCGGCACTATCTCGCGTTGCACGGGCTGGCGGGAGATAGGCTGGAGTTGCTGGCTGACCAAAAGGTCGTGCGACGGTTTTGGGAGCGGGTCGGATGAGCCAGACGCAATTTTACATTGGGATGGGGACGTTCGAGGACCTGCTCGGGCTGTCGACGTCGTCGGTTCAGGTTTTTATCGAGTTGGCGGTCGAGGAAGTTCGCGACCTAAAATTCCCGGAGATCAAGTACGTGAAATTCGTACTGAACGCGTCGCGGGTCGACACGGACTTCGGGTTGTTATATTACTGGCGGTCGTCGAGCCGCACGGTTCAGGACTGGGGTTTGATCGGCGACAAGGATGAACTTGAGCGGGTGCAGGCCCGGGCGGAAAAGGCTCGGGACAAGCTTATCGCTTACGCCTCGGTGCATTCGTGGCTGGTCGTTCGAGCGATCGTGGCGATGCCGAAAGACCTGATGCTGTTCGAAGGGAAGACGAAGATTTTGGAGGAAGCAAAAAATGGAGGAGAGAAAATATCGCAGTGATCTTCCAGAGGTGCCGGAGCGGCTGCGGTCGCGACCGATCGTACGGGGATATCCGGTGCCGTGGTTCGTTGACGATCTGGACAAGCATGGCGGCGGTGAGCCGGACTTTCGGATCGCGGACGGACGGAAATTGATCAAGGCGTTGGAGCAGAATTTGTGCTGGGTCTGCGGCGAGAAGCTGGGCGTGACAAAGTGCTTTACGATCGGGCCGATGTGTGCGATCCAGCGGGTGAATTCGGAGCCGCCTTCGCACAAGGAGTGTGCGGTCTTTTCGGCGATCGCGTGCCCGTTCCTGAACCAGCGGGAGAAGGATTATCGCGACGGCGGAAAGGTCGATGAGTTGAAGGACCAGTTCGTCGGCGAGACCGGATGTTTGATCAAGCGACAGCCGGGAGCGGTTGGTGTGTGGGTGACGAAAAAGTTCAAGCTGGTGAAGCAGCCGAACGGGACCGGGTTCCTGTTCAGTCTCGGGAAGCCCGACGAAGTTTTGTGGTTTGCCCATGGGCGACCTGCACCGAGGGCAGAGGTGGCCGCGTCGATCGAAAGCGGCCTGCCTCTGTTGCAGGAGAATGTCGACAAGCAGGGCTGGGTCGAGCAGCGGAAGTTCGAGGAACAACTGAAAGCGGTTTATGCATTACTGCCCCCGGTGGAACCTGACAACAGGAGGCGGTTGCCGTTCGGATCGGCTGCGAGGGCGAGATGACAAAAGCGGAAATAAAAAAGCGGTACACGCAAATTAAGCACATTAGCGGCAAGCGGTACATCGTCGACTTCAAGGTTCAGAACCAATATTTTCACGTCGCCGAAACCGACGAAGGCAAGGAGCATGCCCTCTGGTTCCAGAAGCAGCTTGTGACGGCGATCGAGCGGCTGATCGCGGAGGCGGTCGTCGATACTTTGGATGAGTTGGGGGTCGAATAATGGCGCTGGCAAAACGTAAAGAAGACGCTGGGATGATCGAGATCGTGAACATCGTTTCGGGTTCGACGTTCGAGCCGCTTGTACAGATCAAATGGGGCGATAAGGAAGGGCAGTTGTCGGTCTACGAGGCAAGACAACATGCGGCTCGGGTCCTTGAGGTCGCCGAAGCCGCCGAGTCGGACGCTTTCGTCTTCCACTGGCTGACCCGCGACATCATCGGCACCGCCGAGGACCAGAAGGGAAACTGGGAACAGGTCATTGCGGAGTTCGTGAAGTTCCGGGCGGCTCGGACGAAGATCTTAGGAGGCGAATGATCTGGCTGGCTCAATATCTTTGCCCCGATCGGCACTGCGTCATCGGGATGGCCTACGACCCGGACAACCACTCGCGGGAGGCGATCGAGCAGATGCTTGACTCGGTCTTCACGGTCGGGGCGGTGAACCGCTGGTGCGGCCTTTGCGGATCGAAGAAGCTGGCCGTCGAGCATGCGGCGACGCCCTTTCGGACAATGGATGAGGCCGAGCCTGTGCTGGAGAAAGAGCAAGGAAAACAGATGGCGACCCGGGCGGCGGCGAACGCCGTCAGGAGGTGGCAGGCGAGGAATAATTAGCGATGTGCGAACTACCGAACAATTTGCGGATCGATTCGAAGGGGAAGCTTTACTGCGAGGACGGTCGCCGGATCGGGAAGTACATCCGCGATTCGCCGCTCGGCCAGAAGTGCGAATTTCCGATCGAGGTCGTGGTTCTGAGCCGGGAAGATTTTTTCAAACTGTGCGATCTGGCGACCTTCGTCCAGACGCAGATCATACAGGCGGCATGAAGAGAGAAATTCCTGAAGTACGGATCCGGACGAACCACTGCAGCAGGTGCGGCGCCCGGATGGATTGCGCGAGCAACCCGCTAACGCCAAAGGTGGTCCCGCGCGAGGGCGACGTTTCGGTCTGCCTGATGTGCGGCCACATTACGCGGTTCGCCCGGGACATGAAGCTGATCGAGATCTCGCCGGACGAGCGGCGGCAGATCCTGCTTTCGAACCCGAAGATCGGGGCACTGCTCAAAACCCGCGAGCATGTCGTCGGCGGTTCGAAGATGTCGGGGTTCGATATCTTTCCGATGGGCTTTTTGAACGATCTGTACGACAAGGTGAAGGCGGCGGGTCCGGAGGGTTTACCGCTTGAGGATCTCGACGAGGAGGAGATGCTCGGAGCCGGATATTTGACGGGGATGAAGAAGTTCGAGGTGGATCTGGACGGCCCGGTTCCGCAGCGGATACGAGCCATATGAACAGAGCTTCAAATTCGAAGAGCGAGCCATATTCTTCGACTTTCATGACAAACGGGCGAGCCAAATATCGCGAGTTTCACACAGAAGGGAGCGAGCCATCACACCTGAGTTTCATCGAGAGGGAGCGAGCCATTAATTGAGACTTTCATAGATCGGAAGCGAGCCATTATCAGTGATCGTCATCTCAAGAGAGCGAGCCATTGAACTCGACCTTCACGCTATATGAGCGAGCCATCGAAAGAAGAACTTGACGAGATCCAGACCCGCTGGCAGGGCTGGCGGGAAAACTTTCAGGAGTTTCTCAAAGTCGTGGGACACGGCCACTACATTCTCGAAGGAACGGAACCGAAAGAGGTTTCGCTCATCGAGGCGGCGGAGTGGATGGAGGCCAATAACGAGAAGCGCCAGATCGCCCGTGACGAGCGGGGCGGCGTGACGGTCTCGACGGTGTTTCTCTGTTTCGACCACAACTTCGGTCCCGGTCCGCCCGTGCTGTTCGAGACGATGGTCTTCGGCGGCGAGCATGACGGCGAGATGGAGCGGTACACGACGTACGCCGACGCTCTGGTCGGTCACGACGAGATGCTGGTGCGGGTCTGGGGACCGGAGGCACATGTTTTGGAGGCGGAGTTTATTTCATAGCCAACAGGAAGCGACTTTCATACTGTTTGAGCGAGCCACGATCGCCGAGTTTCAACCTTAATGAGCGAGCCAACAGAATTAGATTTTCAATGAGATAGTGCGAGCCATTTGTAATTGAGTTTCATGTTTACGGAGCGAGCCGGAAAACGCGATCTTCATGGACGCTGTGCGAGCCGTAAGGCGGGAGTTTCATCATCATCGAGCGAGCCATTAGGTATGACTTTCAGAATCTAAGGAGCGAGCCAGCAACGCCGATTTTCATATTGTGAGTGCGAGCCACTGGGTTTGGAATTTCACACACCGGGAGCGAGCCACAACACCTGATGTTCATTATGAAAAGTGCGAGCCACAGGCTGTGATATTCAGCAATTGCGAGCGAGCCAGAATTCGTGAATTTCGCGTGAATGGAGCGAGCCAAGCTAGTACGACTTTCAAGGTCTTCGTGCGAGCCACATTAGTGGATTTTCAAAATGTAGGTGCGAGCCATGCCCACCGACTTTCATGAGGAAGATGCGAGCCACAACCAAAGACTTTCACAACCAAGGAGCGAGCCGAATTGTATGAGTTCCATGCTGAATGAGCGAGCCAAGACATACAATTTCCATACCAAAGGAGCGAACCAAAAACTATGAGTTTCAAAGCAGCAGTCGAGATCATCGACCCGGAAAATATCGAAGCGACCGCGCTGAAAAAGCTGACCCGCGATCTGCGCGAGGCGGCGAGGACCATGACCGCGACGGAAGTCCGCTTCCTCGTTGATAGCTATTATGAGATGCAGGAGAACCGCATCCGAGCCGCGAACCGTCTTCGGGCGGCGTCGGTCGATCGGGAGCCGCACCAGACCATTGTGTGGCTGCTCGACAACACTCGGGTTTTGGAGACGCGGGTCAGGACGGCGTTGCAAGCGTACGCCGAGAACGACTTCGTCGGTTCGTGGTCGATGTCGATCGTCGGCATCGGTCCGGTCATCGCGGCGGGGCTGCTCGCTCACATCGATATCGAGAAGGCTCCGCACGTCGGTCACCTTTACGGTTTTGCGGGTCTGACGACCAAGGCGAAGGAGTCGTGGACCAAGGGAACCAAGCGACCGTACAACGCGACGCTGGCGACGCTGTGCTGGAAGATCGGCGAGTCGTTCGTCAAACAGCAGAACCGCGAGAACGACTTTTACGGAAAATATTACGTAAAATTTAAGACGAAAGAGATCGAGAAAAACGAGTCGGGAAAAAACAAGGAAGCCGCCGAGAAGAAGCTGGCGACGACCAAGATCGGAAAAGAAACCGAAGCCTACAAGGCCTACATCACGGGCAAGCTGCCGGACGCCCATGTACATGCCCGGGCGAAGAGGAAGGCGGTGAAGCTTTTCCTTTCGCACTGGTTTGAAGTGTCGTTCAAGGCGCGATACCCTGAACGCGAATGTCCGCGCCACTATGCGTTTCAGGAGCTTGGACATCAAGAAATTATCTCGGTGCCGAACGATCCGTTTTAGCCATGAATTTCGATTTTCATACTACGTGAGCGAGCCAATAATCCTCGAATTTCGTGACAATGGAGCGAGCCAATATACGTGACCTTCGAAATAGAAGAGCGAGCCATGACGTCCGATTGACAGAGTACCAGTGCGAGCCACGCCCAGTGATTTTCATGCCGTCCGAGCGAGCCGGAACATTTTCAAAACGTCCTCGGGCTTGGCCCCATGTTCGAACCGGGCGGCACGGGCAGCAGCGGCGCCCATAGCCATCCGATCCGGAGCGGCGAGGTCGAGTGCAACGATCCCGCCGCCCGGAAGACAGCAAGGATATTCTCTCACCTCGGGCGAGCCGACGACCATGAAAACTTCGCATCCGGTCGCTGCGGCCAGTTCCCGGCACTTCCGGATCTCGTCCGGGTAAAAGTCGGTCGGCTTCACTTCGATCCACATCCGCAGCCCCGGCAGGTAGAAGTCCGGCAAATACCAACCTGCCCCAAGCGCAAAACCCTCCAGTTCGTACTCCCGCTTAAACCCAAGCACTTCGAGACAGATCGCCCATCGGGCCTCGGTCCGCGATCGGTGAAGCACGCCCATAAACCACGTCGGGATCGGCTTCCAGTCTGGGTTGCGGTCATGCATACCAATTTCGAGGCTATTGACAGGCTCGCCCGATTGCGACTATTGTACACATGTTTACAAACCCCCGTTTTCCGGACCGACCGCCGAGACATATGAGATCGATCAACCACCCATTTCTCTGGCTCGCAAACATTCTCGGCTGGATCCAACTTCACCCGGCGTCGTCGGCGCTGATCGTCTTTGGCTGGATCGTTCTTTTGTACGCGATCTACGTGATCGCAGGCTGGTAGGAGGAAACCGTGAACATTGGCATTTGGTTCTGGATCATCTTCGTTATCGCCCTTTTGTTTTTTGGTTACTGGTCGTGGAATCGCCGGGACCAGTTCTCGCCGCCCGACCTGATCTGGTGGATCCTGATGTTCCTTGTCGGGCTGCAGGTCTTTGGCAATCCGGTGAAGTGAGATGGAGACGCCGGAAGACATCGGTCCGGTCGAGGAAGCGACGGTGCTGTTCTCGAACCCGGTCAACCGTCAACTGATCATCACGGCGATCGACAATCACAACCGACCGCCGCGAACGATCATTGAGATCGAGGAGATCGAATGTCGCGAGATGTGATGACGATCGACGGCGTGTCGTTCCACTGGGGACGCTGCGAGAACTGCGATCTCCACGGGCTGCTGCGGAAAAAGTTCATGGTGCAACTGACGGATCTCGCCGACACCGTGTACGACCGGGACGACCCGATGGCGGAATTCAAGGTTTGCATCACCTGCTTCGAGACGCCAGCCGGATGCAAGAGCGAGAATCTGGTGAAGAGGAAAGCATGACCGGAGACCCTTTCCGAAATACGAGTGGTCGGCGAAACGTCGACCTGTCGATGATCTTCAAGAACCCGAAGAGGCAGCAGGACCTGTCGCTCGGGGCAAACCAGATCACGCCGCCCGAGATGAATTACCCGGGAGCGACGCAGCCCGGAGCGGCACTGCCAGCGATCGGCGGCGTCGGCGGCACGGATCCCGGCCAAGACGACAACCCGTACACGAGACTGATAGCTGCGATCTCCGGCACGGACGTCGGGTCGAGCAAGGCAAAGAAACCCGCATGGATGGAACTAGTGACGAGATGAGTTTGATGCGGCCAACGCTGATGGAGCTCGTGCGGATCGAGAAAGAGACCGTAGGCTACAAATGCGACTGGTGCGGAAAGCGGTACGGAGCGTTCCTGTCGGCGACGCTTTGCTGCCTGAAGCTCAAGGCGGAAGATCCGCCGCAGCGGAAGGTTTTCGATCGGCACGTGATGGGTCGGTTCGTCCCGGCCCACTGGGCGGTCTTCCCGGCACTGGAACTGGAGGTCGAAGCATGAGCGAGAAACCGAGATCGAGACCGGACCGAGAACTTAAGGTCGTAAACAAGTGCGGCATTTGCTGGCACCCCGAGGCCGACCGGATCAGCGAACTCTTGGGCGAGGGCCGGAGTTTTCGCGACATCGGGACCGACTACGGGTTCTCTTTCACAACGGTCAGCCGCCACTACAGGTGCTGCCTGAAGATCGAGTACGCGAAACTGGCGGCGGCGAAGAAGGCGTGGAGTTCGTTCCATTTCGGGGCCGAGATCCTGCGGCGGTACAAAGAATGCACCAAGATGGTCGACGCCCTCAAGAAGTGGCTCGCCGACGCCGATAACCCGGACGAGTTCGACATCGGTCCGAGGGACGACGAGATCCTCGTCACGTATCTCGAATGGCGCGAGAAGGGAAAGTACGGCAGGCCGACACGGAAAAAGGCAACGCTGCGCTCGCTGCTGCGGCGGATCGAGCGCGGCGGGACGATCAAGGCGATGGTCGTACAGTCGACGGCGGTCGACAACCGGAAGCTCTACCTCGATTCGTTCCGGACCTTGGGCGAACTGCTCGGCCACATCGCGAAATTCCTAAGCGTCCCGGAAAAGGCGAAACCGACGCCAGCGACGGAAGAAGCGGAACGCCTGCGGCTGCTGATCGAGGCTCGGGCGAACGAAAAAGGCATTCCTTTTGTCGCCGAACTAAAAAATTACCTTGACCACTACTCCGCAGCGGCCCCGCCCGAGGTGAAGGAAGTGCTTATCAGCCAGCTTGAGCAGTAAAATGGCCTTTCAGATCCCAGACGACGACTTTTACGCAGGTGCCCACCGCTATGCGAGCGGCGAGACGGCGAACCCGACCACCGAAGAGCGCCACAAGTGGGCAAAACATTACTTTCCCGCCCAATTTACCCGCGATTTCGCAAAATATCAGGAAGAATTCTGGGAATGGGGCTGGGCGATCGAGCCGGACGAAAAATACCGCCCGAGAGTCGAATGTGAGCCGCGCGGAGTCGGAAAATCGACAAACGCGGAAGCCCTTGTCGCCGCTCTAATCGCCCGGAAAAAGCGAAAAATGATCGGCTACGTCTCGCTTGAGGAAGACAAGGCCGGGAAGCACTTCGATTCGATCAAGTCGCTGCTTGAGACGCCCGAACTGCTCAAAGATTATCCGCACTGCAGGCCGAAGGTGCAGACGCTGCGGAACGTCGCGGCCCAGTGGTCGCGCGAAGCTCTCGTAACGCAGTCCGACGCCATGATCGTGCCGCTTTCCCTTCAGGGTAGCTCCCGTGGCTGGAAGTCGCCCGTGTCCGCTCGCTTTGACATGTTCGTTCTCGACGATATCGACAAGCTCGGCATGTCGATACAGTTCGTGCGAAAGCTGTTGGAGCTTCTGAAGGGGGAGATCTTGGCCGCAGGGACCGACAAGACGGTGATCCTGTTCGCCCAGAACCTTGTTTACCGCGATTCGATCTGCTCGATGGTTTTCGACCACCGGGCCGACATACTTTCCGACCGGATCTTTTGCGGCCCGTACCCGATCCTGCTTGACTACGACGCCGAGAAGATCGACATCGAAGGCGACACGAACAACGCGAAACAGTGGAAGGTCACGCAGGGCCGACCGTTCGATCCGGCGATCCCGATCGAGTACGCCGAGAGCCTGCTCAACCAGTTTGGCAAGGCGACCTTCGATCGCGAGTGCCAGCAGGACGTTCACAAAGTGGAAGACGACAAGGACTTCCGAGAATGGTCCGAGCCGTATCACGTCATCACATTTTCGGAATTCGTCGACTTTTTCGCCCGACACAAGGTCGACGTCTGGAGTACTTCTCGGCGGCACCCGATAATTCCGCCCAACTGGAACGTCGGACTGGGGCTGGACTGGGGTACGACGCTCGGTCACCCGACCGCAGCGGTTGGAGTCGCGCGACCGCCCGAGAGCGCTCCCCTGAATAATTCGTTTTTCGTTTTCATGGAAGTCGTGCTGCCGAAGTTTCCGCACCTCGCCGGGGAGGATCCGGAACTCGTCAGCCCGGGCCGCGTTGCTAAAGGCCTTCATGACGCCCTGAAAGAGTGGGGTGTGTCGTGGACGCAGGTCAGGCAGCACCTGATGTCACATGAAGCCAGCGCCGCCCTGAACACGATGCGGATGGATCTGACCGAAGAGCTAAAACTGTTCTTCAACAAGTGGAAACCGAAGCGCGGATCCGGCGTGCCGCAGGTCCAGCAGTTGATGGAGATCGATCACAACTTCATGCACCCGTTCCGCGAAGAACTGCAGGGCAGGCCGAGGCTGTTTTTCGTCGTCCCGGACGATCAGGGCGAACTGATCTACGGAGATCTCGGCAAGATGACCTGTGCCCAACCTGTCGACGCTCGCGGCTTTGCCCGGGCACGCTACGAGATCCCGCTCTACTCGCATTTCAACTCCGGCCAGAACAAGATCGACGACGATTTTGTCGACGCCCTGCTCGGCCTCGCGAACGTGTTCATGGTCGTTTCGGAGTTGATGTCAGCCCCGGAGAGACGTGAGTTGGCCCTGCCCGACAATCTCAAGATGGAACACGTCGAAGAGATGATCGCGGCGGGAGCCATCCAGACCGCCGAGCGTTCCATGCTCGCCCGAACGATCGAGTTCGGCAAGATGGACAAGCGTGAGGAAGAGCGGCGGGTCGCTCTCTCGAAGTATCGACCGAACGTGCCGCGAATGGGCAGACCGGGGGGAAGATGATGGAAGACGAAGGCGTAGCATTGGTCGAGCATATGTGGTTTCCGCCCGAGATGGTGCCGATCAGCCTCCTGAGCTTTTTTCCGCACGGCGTCGCCGTCGTGTTCGCCGAAGAAGACGACGGCGGGATGATGTTCACGGCAGCGATACCCGCCGCCCAGAATGAAGCTATGCGGCTCGCCGACCTGTTCGAGCAGGGAGCCGTCGACGGAAACCTTGCGGCGTATTTCCGGATGAGGGACTTCCTCTGCCGCCCGAATCACTACCACGCTCTGTCGATCATGTACAAGGCCGGGATCGACAAGCTGATCGAGGAGGAGGAGCGTCAGGGACGCGGCGGGATAAAAGCTCTCTTAGCGTCGGCGGCAAAATTCCTGCCGAGGCGGTTTAGCAGCAACTGATGGACGACAGCGCGAACAACCTCGTGGTCAGGACGCTTGCGAAAGGGGCGACCGCCCAACTGCGCGAAGTACTGGAACACGCCGACCGGGACACGGCTCGACCGATCTATCAGGAACTCCTGCGGATCGCTCATCACCTCGCATGCAAACATGACTTTGCCCTGCGCGGGAAGAAAGAGGTCGCGGCCCAGCACTGAAATTTTAGAAAAGGAGAAAAAATGCCAAGCACCAAAGTAATCACTCTATCGAAAGACAACAAAGTCCCGGAGAATCTCAAAGCCGCCCGGAATCAGGGCGTGATCGGAATGGTCCACAAGACGACCTCCGGCATCGACGGCGTCGACGAAAAGGCCGAAGCTCGCGTCTATCTGGCCAAGGAGGCCGGGATGTTGATCGGCCTGTCGCACTGCATCACAAAGGACGGCAGCGCGAACGAACAGGTCAAGCATTTCATCGACACCGCCAAGAAGCTCGGGCTTGAGGACAACTGGCTGCTCGCGGTCGAGTATGAGGACGAAAAGGTCGAACCGGACAAGGTCGCCGACTTCCTCGAAGCCGTCGAATCGAAGACGAAACGGGCACCCGTCCTGTTTGGCGGTCCGGTCCTCAAGGACAAGCTCCAGAAGATCGAGCGGCGGCTGATCCGCTTTCGCCTCTGGTTGCTGCAGCATGAACACATCGCCGATTTTCCGCTCGGGTGGAAGACCTATTTCCTTTGGCAGTATACTGACGACGGCACCGTCACGGGCGTGACTCCGCCGACCGCCTGCAGCGACTACGTCGGGTCGGATGAACAGCTTGCGAGCGAGTGGTCGGAGTTCAAGGGCAAGACCGACACCAGCCTTCCAAAGGCCGCTCCGATCGAGCAGGGTGAACCCGAGTCCGGTACCGCTCCGGTTGAGGAAGCCGCCGCCCCGGTCATAACGGAAGAAGGCGAACTCGACAAGCCTGCGGATCCCGACGCCGGGGGAGCCAACGAAGAAGAAGCCGAAGCACCGCCGCCCGGGACCGCGACGCAGCTATGAGCATAATCGACGAAGCCGCATGGCCCGAGGGTGCCGCCAAGGACGACATCAGGGCACTCAGAGATTCGCACCAGCGACTCTTGCATGCGGCTCGAAAGGTCCGCGAGTTCATGGAAAACCGGAAGGGGTATGAGAACTTCAAGCTAACGCTTGAGACCGCGATCGGCGAGGCGGAGAAGCTGACGGGCGATGGCGGATTCTGAGATCTCATTACGCGTCGTGGGCAAGGATTTCTGTGCCCACGCAGTTTTTCGCAAAGAGAAAGGCGAGTGGAAAATGGTCCACTGTGCCCCGCTTCTCGCGAAGATCATTGGCGTCACCCCCGTGCCTGAGATCGGAAAACTTTTGACGATGAAGGGGTGCCGCTGGCACTGGTTGAAAAAATGAGCCATTGCGGAATATATATATTCCGTGATAGGTTCTTGATGCATAGCCCCCTGTCGGGGAATTTCCTGAAAACTAAAAGGTCATAAGCTGTACACCGTTGCAGCTTTCCGCCGCCTAATTCGAAGTGATCTAAAAAACCGCTTCCTACGAGGCGGCTTTTTTGTGCTTTGAAATGCTGACTCTCGCCATCGCTTTGGTTCTCGTGACCGCGTACGCGGTGGCTGTCAGCGTCTTCGCCGCCGTCCTGTCCGGGCAGCAAAAAATGATGAACAAGATGGCGGTCGAGTCGCGGCGCCGGGAGCGGCGCGAGACCCGCCAATCGAGGCTCTACCTCGACGCACTGATGCAGAAGACCGGAGTGCAGCTATTCCGGCGAACGCACCAGAACCCGGACGAACGGCCCCGACCGTCACGAACGATCTATCCGCCGTCGCAACTCGTCGACCGTCAGCGCCGGGAAGATTCCGGCGTCTCGTCGATACCACCGATCGAGCAGGTGCCGCCTGCGATCGCCGAACAATTTTTGAAGGACGCGGCCAAAGGTAACGGTGCCGCCTAAAAGGGAGAACAACATGCCAGAGAAAGAAACCACCGACCCGAAAGCCCAGAAAGAGGCCGACGACCAGAAGTCGCGAGCGAAGGACGACCCCACAAAGAACCCGGCAACCTCGGCGGTCTCGACCGATCTGCCTTCACAACAGGAGGAGCCGCCGCCGTACGTCGAAAAGGACCCGCTCGTCGCCTCAGGCCTCGGGCTGATCAAGGTCATGGGCATCGACAAGAGATATGTCGGAATGCCGCCATCGCTTGACGAGTTCAACGAACTGCCGAGCGGCCTGAAGGTCACGACCAACAACTCGACATTTCAGGGCCTTAACCAGATCCCGTTCGACCGGAGCATCGAGGTCAAGGATCCGACGACGGGTGAATTTTATTACCCGGACGAAAGCTGCACGAGTTGGGCGATGTGCGAACACAACGGCGTGAAGCTCGTTCCGCCACTTCCTGAGGCCCCTCCCGAAGGGAACGGGGGAGACGGCGGAGCCTCGGAAGGACCCGAGCAGCGAAGCTTTGCGGGTGACGGCACGGTTGACCTGACGATCGACGAGGTGTCGGACATCGGGTCCGTTAGTGCGGTCGCGATCGAAGGCGACGCCTACCCGGCCCCCGCGTACGAAGTCGCCGACACAACCACGCTCCATTCGACGGACGGTGTCACGCCGTGGCAGGCGGGAGTCAACGTCCTCGTTACCGCGATCTACGCCGGAGGAGTAGCGGCGACCGGACGAAAGAAGGAAGAGGACGACGCCCGGAAAAAGAAGGACGACGACCGTCGTAAGAAGGAAGAAGAAGAGAAGGCGAAGGCCAAGAAACGATAACGCTTTCCCTCCTTTGCACGGGGCGGCGTTTCTCTGCTTTCGCCGCCCCACTTTTTGATCCATGCAAAACACAGGCCTAGCTTCAGCCTATAGTGCGACCCTTCCGGCACACCCGGCAGGGTCTATGCCGCTGGACGAGGAAAATAAACGGCGGATCGATCAGGCGAAGCGGGAATTCAAACAGAAAAAGGTCGGCGAGAAGCTTACCAAGTTTTTGCTTCGCCTCTCCGCCGAGATCGACGACCTCGATCGCGAGCGGCGGCTGCGGCTTTTCCGTAGTCAGATCAAAGCACACCAGTACATGGACGGGAACTTTCTCGGCTATGTCGACTCCAGTTTGGAGTGGCGGCATGTCGAGCGGAGAGAGGGCGAGACGTGGTACGTCGACAACCAACTCTATCCGTACTGGCGGACGGCCCTGATGGAGCTTTCGCGATCGCAGACCGAGGTGCTGGTCAACGCTCCGCCCGGGGCGGATGACGAACTGGTCGCGGCGGCAAAGTTCGCCAAGTCCAGAGTCGACGCCAACCGAGACAGAACCTTCAACGCACGTCTAAAGCAAACCGAAAATTCTTACGCATTACTAAACGGGATCACCTATCGGTACACGTTCCCGCAATGGGACAGCCCGTCGCAGCGGAAGGAAAAAGTTCCGGTCATCGAGCGGCGGGACGTGTCCGAGGAGACGAGCCGGATCTGTTCGAACTGTGCCAAGCCCGAACTTGAGACGCCCGAGATCCCCGGGATCCAGACGCCGGAAGGAACCAAGTGCCTGAACTGCGGATCGGACGCCTTCATCGAGATCTCGACGGGCGGACAGCCCGACATGGTCGTCGGCTACGAGGACATCCCGATCTGCGAGAACGCGTGGATCGTCCCGAACCCGATCGGCATCACCGTCTCGCTGCAGGCAAGCTGCATCGAAGAGACCCCGTTCCTGAAATGGAAGCTGATGGTCCTTCGGTCGGTGCTTCAGGAAAAGTTCAAAAAGATCAAGCTGCCGTCGACCGGGACGGAATCGACCGAGCTTCGCTATATCACAAACCAGCAGAAGGCGACACCAGCCAACCGCCGCGAAGATCTCTATGAATCGAGCATCACGGGCGAGGGCGGAGTCGACTCTCAGGAAGGTGACGACGAGCTTGAGCTTCTCGAATTCCATCAGATCTGGCTCGACTACCCGGTCTATTGCAACAAGACATTCGACGAGGATATGCCGCTCGGCAACGGCAAGACACTTAAGGCCGGGAAACCGCTCGGGTCGGCGTACCATGGCGGTCTCTATTACGCGACCTGCGGCGATCTGGTCGTCGATCTGTGGGACGAGGACAAGAACAAGAAATGGACATCTTCGCCGTACGGGATGCGGCCCGGATCGATGTACGGATCCGGATCCAGTCAGGCCCTCTCCGATCAGGAACTCTTGAACGACCTCAAGGCCCTGACGATGGCGAACGCATGGTCGAACGCCGTTCCGCGCGAGTTCGTGGATCCGTCGATGATCAAGGAACTCTCAGCCGACCCGCAAATACCGACAAACGTCACACGCGAATCGGGAGCGGCGGACTTCGGTTACCAAGCCGTTCCCGGCATGACGCTTTCGGCTGAGATCTACGGGCTGGCCGAGGAACACAAAGCGTCGATGCAAAACAAGATCGGGGCGATGTCGGGAGCCGGGGCAGGCGGTCTGGCCGATGCCCAGAAATGGGGAGACACCGCGACCGCGATCTCGATCAAACGCGATCTGGCCGTTGGAAGATTCTCGCCGGATCTCGAACTGATGGCCGACCAGCTTGACCGCATGCAGGCGATCCAGTTCCTCGAAAACGAGCAGAAATATTTTACGCCCGAACAGTGGGAGCGGCAGAAGGGCGATCACGGCACCGACGCCCTGAAAGCGTTTCTCGATTGCGATATCCGCCACGACCTGATCATCACGATCTCGCCCGGGAGCTACATGCCGAAGTCGGACGCCCAGATGCAGGCGAAGATCATCGCGTTCGCTCAACTACTCCCGGTCCTCGCCCAGACGCAGAACCCGGAGATCATCGCATTCGCGACCGAGGTGTTCGGGATCCCGGAATACGTCGGCGGATGGAATTCCGATCGCGCTCATGCCGGACGCGTGGTTAAGCGATTTCAGGCACTGACCGAACTC
>Ga0190271_10000147_pt1 | contig 36059 bp, 33 predicted proteins | sample Popmic356T_FD_133747 | JGI IMG/M metagenome (GOLD analysis project Ga0190271, IMG submission 133747) | Populus adjacent soil microbial communities from riparian zone of Weber River, Utah, USA - 356 T | ecosystem: Environmental > Terrestrial > Soil > Riparian zone | place: USA: Utah | collected...
GTGTGCGCGTTGAAGTACCCGAAGCCGTAGTCCTGGCAGGAGAAGAAGGCGAACTTGACCGGCTCGCGCGAGTCGGGCGGTGGCGCCGTGCGGAAGCGGCCGACCGGGCTCTCCTCGCCGCGCGTCGAGAAGCGGTACCAGTACTCCTCGTGCGGGCGGAGGCCGTCGACCCGCGCCTTCACCGAGTGCGCCGACTGGTTGGAGGTGCGCACGAGCTCGCGCGACACGACCCGGCGGAAGCCCCGGTCGCGCGCCACCTCGAGCTCGACGGTCCCCGCGCCCTCCGCGTCGGCCACGCGCGTCCACAGGGTGATCGCGCGAGGGCCGGGGTCGCCCGACAGCACGCCCTCAGCGAAGCGGCCGCCCCGGAGGCTCGGCCGCCGGCCCTGGCCCAGCGCCTGGCCGCCGCCCACGGCGCTGAATACGACGATGCCGCCCGCTCCGGCCAGGAAGCGGCGGCGCGATACGGCGCCTCCCGAGTCCAAGTGGGGTCACACTAACCCGGCCGCGGGCTCGGCGCCAGTGCTTTTACGACCTAGAGACCCAGGTCGTCCGCGTAGTGGTCGCGGTACTCGTCGCGGCGCTCCTGCACGTTGTGCACGTAGGCGCGCGTCTCGGGGAACGGGATGTCGCGGGCCGCGTCGAATTCGTCCGGGCCACCCGCGCGCTCGACCCACCCGTCGACGTTGGTCTGGCCGGCGTTGTACGCGGCGACGGCGAGCGTCTCGTTCCCGTCGTAGTGGTCGATCAGGTAGCGGAGGAACCAGGACCCGTAAGCGATGTTGATCTGCGGTGTGGCGAGGTCGTCCTGCGTGAAGCGAATGCCGCCCGTGCGCTGGGCGATGAAGTCCGCGGTCTCCGGCGTGATCTGCATCAACCCGCGCGCACCGGCGTGCGAGGTCTGGTCGCGGAACCGCGACTCCTCGTAGATCACGCCGGCGATGAGCGCGGCGTCGAGGCCCTTGTCGGAGGCCTGCTGGCGGATGATGTCGTCGTGGCGGAGCGGGAGCGTGATCTCCCGGACGGCGTCGCCCAGCGGCCCCACCCCGGTCACGACCGCGGCCACCCCGCCGCCGAGCACGAGCGCCGCAAGCAGCGCGCTCAGGCGACGGCGCTTGACGCGCGCGCGTGACCGCCGTCCTGCTACGGGGGCAGCGTGGGAGCTCACGGCTCTTCGAGTTTCGCAAGTAGATGGGACAGCGAGTCCTTCAACTCTGTCAGCGACCCGTCGTTGCGCACCGTGTAGTCCGCTCTCTCCGCCTTTTCCGACTGCGGCAGCTGGCGCCCCGCCCGTTCGGCCACCGAGGCGTGCCCGCGGGCGGCCGCGCGCCGCTCGCTGACGGCCTCGTCGGCGACGACCGCGATCGTGCGGTCGAACACCTTCTCCATGCCCGCCTCGAACAAGAGTGGAACCTCGACGACCGCCACGCGGTCGTCCCCGACCCCCGTCCGCCAAGCAGCGACCCGCTCGCCTACGCGGGGCCAGAGCACGCCCTCGAGCCAGGCGCGGGCGTCGTCGTCGCCGAAGACACGGGACGCGATGGCGGAGCGGTCGAGGGCGCCGTCGCGCAGGACATCGGGGCCGAGCCGCGCGACGATCTCGTCGCGCATCTCGTCGGTCTGCAACAGCTCGTGGACGACGGCGTCCGTCGAGAGGGTGGCAGCACCGAGCTCGCCGAGCAGGCGAAGGGCCTCGGACTTGCCGGCGCCGAGCCCGCCGGTCAGCCCCACGAACGGGGCCACCTCCTACTCCGAGGGTTGCTCTGAAGGAGCGTCCGGCTCGTCGTCCGAAGCGGTCGCCTCGTCGGCGGCCGAAGCGGACTCGTCATCCGTGGCCGCCGTCGTAGCGTCGGCGGAAGCGGACTCGTCGGAAGCGGAATCAGGGGCGGCGGGCGGAGCCTCCTCGACGGGAGCGGACGCAGCCTCCTCGACCGGAGCGGACGCAGCCTCCTCGACCGGAGCGGACGGAGCCTCCTCGACCGGAGCGGACGGAGCCTCCTCGACCGGAGCGGACGGCGCCTCCTCGACCGGAGCGGACGGCGCCTCCTCGACCGGAGCGGACGAAGCGTCCTCGACCGGAGCGGACGAAGCGTCCTCGACCGGAGCGGACGGAGCCTCGTCGGGCGACGCGGCGGGCGCAGCGGCCTCATCCACCGGCGTACCCTCCTCCGCGAGCGGCGGAGCCTCCTCCAGCGGCGGCGCCTCCTCGGCCGGCGTGCCGAACGACATCGCCGCGCGCAGGTGGTCTACGCCGCTCACCTGCGGGCCCGCGAACACGTCCTCGGACAGACCGAGGTCCGGCACGTCGCCGATCTCCTCGCTCACACCCGCGGCGGCCGCGCCGGCGGCAGCGGCGGACTTGATGTGCGCCAGCTGCTCGGCCACCCGCTTCACGCTCAGCGACAGCCGGCGGCGCTCCGAGTCGATCTCGAGCACCTTCACGCGCACGTCCTGTCCCGGCTCGAGGATCTCGCGCGGGTTCTCCACGTGGTGGTGGGCCAGCTCGGAGATGTGCACCAGCCCCTCGACCCCGTCCATGATCTCCACGAACGCGCCGAACGTGACGACCTTGGTGACCTTGCCCTCGAGCTCGTCGCCGACCCGGTACGTGTCGATGACCCGCTGCCACGGGTCCTCCTGGGTCTGCTTGAGGCCGAGCGAGATGCGCTGACGGTCGCGGTCGATGTCGAGCACCTTGACCGGCACCACGTCGCCGATGGCGAGGATCTCGGACGGGTGGTTCACATGCGACCAGGACAGCTCCGAGATGTGGATCAGGCCGTCGATGCCGTCGAGGTCGACGAAGGCGCCGAAGTCCACGATGTTCGAGATCGCGCCCTCCACGATCATCCCCGGCTGGAGACGGTCGAGGATCTGCTGGCGGACCTCCTTGCGCTCCTCCTCGAGCACCGCGCGCCGCGAGAGCACCACGTTGTTGCGCGAGCGGTTGAGCTCGATGACCTTGCACTCGATCTTGGTGCCGAGGAACTCGTCGAGGTTCTGCACGCGCCGGATGTCCACGAGCGAGGCGGGCAGGAAGCCGCGCACGCCGAGGTCGATGATCAGGCCGCCCTTCACGACCTCGATCACGGTGCCCTCGACGGGCTCACCGGACTCGGCGGCGGCCTCGATCTTGCGCCAGGCCTTCTCGAAGCGGGCGCGCTTCTTGGACAGCAGCAGGCGCCCGTCCTGGTCCTCCTTGGTGAGGACCAGCGCGTCGACCTCCTCGCCCATCTCGACCTCGTCGTGCGGGTCGACGGACTTCCGGATCGACAACTCGTTGATCGGGATGACGCCTTCGCTCTTGTAGCCGATATCCACCAGGACCTCGTCCTGGTCGATCTGGACCACACGGCCGGACACGACGTCGCCTTCGTCGAAGGGGACGATCGTGGCGTCGTAGTTGGGAACGATCTGGCCGTCGATCTCGAGGAGTAATCCGCCCGAGCCCTCGACGGTCTTGGGTTGCGTAAGCGTCTGAGTATCCGGCACTGAGGGTTCTAGCCTAGCTACTCGCATCGCTCCGGGGCGGGCCGAGCCCGCCCCCTCGCGCACGGCGCGAAAAGGGATCAGTGCTTCCAACGCTAGGCTCAGCGCGAATGCCGAGGCGCAGGACACTGCGGGGCGCGGACCGGACGCCCCTCGCCCGGGACGCCGACGTCCTGGTCTGCGGAGCCAGTTTCGCCGGGCTCGCGGTCGCGCGGGAGCTGGCCGAGAGCGGCGCCCGCGTGCTCGTGCTCGACCGCTACGAGATCGGCGAGCGCCAGACGTCCGCCTGTGGGATACCGACCGAGTGGCTGCGCGCCATGGACCTGATGGGCTCGCACCGGCAGGAGTTCGGCCGCCTCGTGGTCCACACCCCGTACGGCACCGCCCGCCTCGAGCTTCCCTGGACCTTCTCCACCTTCGACTATCCCGAGCTGTGCGCGCTGCTCTGGGAGCAGTCGGACGCCGACTTCGAGACCGCCAAGGTGCACGGCCGCACCGGCGACACCGTCCACACCGACCGCGGCGACCTGACCGCGCCGCTCGTGGTCGACGCGCTCGGGTGGCGCCGCGTGCTCGGAACCGGCTATCAGCCGCCCGAGGCGCCTCTCTCCCGCGGCCTCGAGGTGCATCCGCACGGCTCCGGCGACGAGATGGAGATCTGGATCGACCGCCGCTACGTGCCCGCCGGGTACGGATGGAGCTTCCCGGCCGCGGAGGAGATGCGCATCGGCGTCGGCTCCTTCGACCCCCGCTTCCACGTCAAGGACACGACGGTGCTGCTGGCGGAGGACCTCGAGCGCGACGCGGTGCGCTACCAGGGCAACTGGATCCCGCACCGGCTGCGCTCCGCGACCGAGGACGGGGTCTTCTTCGTGGGCGATTCGGCCGGCCACTGCCTGCCGCTCACGGCGGAGGGCATCCGCACGGCCTTCTACTTCGGGATCGCGTGCGGGCGCGAGCTGCGCGCCGTGGTCGAGGGACGCAGCACCGCCGCCGGCGCGCTCGCGCGCTACGGCGACTTCTCCGACTCACACCACTGGAAGTTCGAGTGCATGCTCGGCGCGCAGCGACTCGTTCCGAGGGTGCCGCCCCGGCTTCTCGCGGGCGCCCTCAAGGGGATGCAGTGGCGTCGTTTCGTCGACTGGTCGTTCGGGCACTACCTGGCGATCGCGCCGCCCCCGGGCCCGTCGCTCCGCTCGTCACGCCAGAGGTCTCGCCAAGCGTGGCCGAGCCAGAGCACGGCGAGCCCGAGCACGACGATCGTCAGCTCGAGCGCTTCGCCGGGCTGAACCGCGCCCAGCGCGGCGAAGAAGATGTAGGCCACCACGATCGCACCGCACGTCCCCCAGAACAGATGAGGCATGTGACGATCCACACTTGGATCGTAGCTCAGCCGGTGCACTCCCGCGAGACCGGGACCTTCACGAACTCCTCCTGGTCCCCGTGCAGCGGCGGAGGGTTCTCCTTGCACCACGCGGCGCTGCCGCTCTCGAGCTCCACGCGTCCGCGGAACCGGTAGCCGAGCAGCAGGTCGCGGCCCCGGTAGGTGCCGCGCTCCCCTCGCTCGACCAGGCAGGTGAAGGTGGCGAACCGGGAGTCCTCCCCCGTGCGCTCGATCCGCTCGCACTCGGTGTTGCCGATCGGGCCCTCGATGGTTCCCTCTCGCGCGCGCACGCGCGCGTCGGCCTGCACATGCGCCGCCAGGGCCGGCGCGATCGCCTCGCCCTGCGGCAGCACCGTCCAGCGCGGCCGCTGCTGCTCGACGAGGGTGCGCCGGATGCGCTCGCGGTTCGCCGCGATGGCGGCCCGCTCGTTCGCCTCGTTCTCCGATGCGTTGTCGATCGCGGGCGGGACGAACACCACCGCCAGGGCGACCAGCAACGCGGCCAGCGCCACCACCACGGCCCGGCCGCGGCCCGAGAGCGCGCGCCAGCCCCGCGCCGGCAACGTGAGGAAGTTCGGGAGTGGCGACCGGCGCTCCCCGCCCGCGGGAGCGGTCCACTCGCCCTGCTTCTCGGGCGGCTCGCTCACCCGCTCAAGGGTAGGTGGTCGGCCTCCTCAATGGATGACGGCGCGCCGCAACGCGCCCGACCCCGGCGGGACGCCCGGCCTCATCGGCGCTGACACCGGGGCGCGTCCGTCGGGGTCCGGCGGTCGAAGGCCCAGCACCCGGATGGAGACGTGATGGTTCACCGGCAGGAGGTAGGCCGCCATCTCGAAGGCCGTCGTGGGATCGTCGGTGAGGATCCGGGTCGACGACACGCCGAGGTCGATGACGGTCTGCGCGCCGATCGCGTAGTCCCGCGCGTCGGGGGGCCGGCCCGCGCCGGCGTCCCCCACCAGCGCACCGAGCGCGATCTCCTCTTCCGACTCGCCGATCCGCCGGGTCACGTTCTCTCCAGGCTCCTGGTCGTAGAAGCACAGGGCGATTCCGCCGCCGCCCACGATCGTCTCGAGTGCGAGCTCGAGCAGCTCTGTCGCGTTGCGCGCGATGACCGTTGCGACGCCCTCGGCGGGGACGCGGAGGGGCACATCTCGGCGGCCCGAGACATCCCCTTTCACGAAGGCGACGTGATGCCCGCCCGCCACGGCGGAGCGATAGGCGACGGCCGCGACCGATCCGAAACGGGTGCGGACCGGTCTCGAGGAGACCGGCTCGACGAGCCGGTCCTGCCGAAGGCGGAAGGCGACCAGGTCGCGGAGGCGGACGAGCTTCAACCGCCAGCGCGCACAGAAGGCGACGAGCTCCGGCAGCTGCGCCGTGGCTCCGTCGCCGTTCAGGATGTCGCACTTGACCGCCGCGGGACGCAGGCCTGTGAGACGTGCGAGGTCGACGGACGCCTCAGCGGTGCTCGAACGCTCCAGCACGCCTCCTGGACTCGTTCGGACCGGAAAGACGTGGCCCGGTTGAACCACGTCCTTGCGGGAAGCGGCTGGATCGATCGCCACGGCGATCGTGCGCGCCCGGTCGGCGGTGGAGATGCCAGTCGACACGCCCTCCCGGGCCTCGATCGAGACCATCACCGCGCTGGCAGACGCGCTGCTCCCTCGAGCGCTCATCGGCCGCAGACCCAGGGCGGCGCAGCGCGCCGGGGTCAGGGCGAGGCAGATCAGTCCTCGCGCGTGCGTGGCCATGAAGTTGAGCGGTTCCGCGGTCGCGAACTCAGCGGCCATCACGACGTCGCCCCCCGCCGCGGGGTTCTGGTCGTCGCAGATGACGACCATCCGCCCGGCCCGGATCTCCTCGAGTGCGTCCTCGACGGTGGCGAAGGGCGGGGATGCGAGCGAGCTCATGAGGCGTCCGCGATTCGCGCGGGGTGGCGCATGCCGGCGAAGCCGACCACCTGACGCGCCACGAGCTCGAGCTGCAGGGCCGCCTTCTCGTCGGTGCAGTCCCCGGCCGGGTCGAAGATGTCCTCCGCCGTGTTGAGTGCCACCCCCAGGGGAGTGGGCCAGCCACGCAGCGCATGAACGATCGAACGCAGCCCTGCCAGCGTGTTCGCAGCCGCCTGCCAGCCGAGGGCCGTGACTATGCAGCCGACCGCGCGGCCTTCGAGGTACGGACGATCGTCGTCGCGCAGGTCCTCGAGGTAGTCGACGGCGTTCTTGACGACGCCCGAGACTCCACCGTGGTAGCCCGGGCTGGCCAGCAGCACGCCGTCGGACAGCCGCACCGCGGTCAGGAGCTCCCGGGCGTCGTCCGTGCGGTCCAGCGACCCCGGAGAGTAGATGGGAAGCCGCGCGACGAACGCCCCGTCGAACACGCTGGTGCGCGCACCGGCGCGCTCTGCGGCTGCCAGGGCGACCCGAAGCGCCCGGTCCGTGCTGGAGCCCGGTCTCGCGCTGCCGCCGATGCCGGTGACGAGGGGGCGCTCGGCGCCGTTCTCGAGACGGGTGCTCACGGACGTTTAAGTACCAGCGGCCCCGTGAAACGACAATGTCCCACCAACCAAAGAGGAGCACCATCTCTTGTTGCGCGCGACAAGCAGGCGCATTACCATCGTCCAGGTTCTGTGATGCCCGAGGCGTCTCTTGCGACGAGTGGACGGCCGCCGGCCGCGGACGGCGGGCTGTCGATCTTCCAGGAAGTGCTGCAGAGCCTGGTCCACGAGCACCCGTTGGAGCAGACGCTCGATCTCGTTTCCCGGCGCGTCTCCGAGCTCGCCGGGTTCACCTTCTGTGGGGTGCTCCTGCCCGACGCGGGGTGGCGGCGCCTGCGCCTTGCGGGGGCGCACAACTTCCCTCCGCGATACCGCGCCCGCCTGGACGACATCTTTCTCGTCCCCGTGGGCAACCAGGCCCTCGCCGGCTCGCCGACTCGCTCGGCCGTCCACCACCGCCGGACGGCAGTGATGAGCGACGCGCTGACGGACGAGTCATTCAGCCCGTGGCGATCCCTCGCCGTCGAGTTCGGCTATCGGTCGCTCGTATCGGTGCCCCTGACCGTGGAAGGACAGGTCATCGGGGTCCTCAACGGATACTCGGAGGAGACGCGCCAGTTCCCACGGTCCGAGCTGGCGGCAGTCGAGGCGCTGGCGGCGCAGGCGGCGGTCGCCCTGCGCATGAGCATGCTCGTGGAAGCTCGTCAGGAGACGATCGTCGAGCTTCGCTCCGCCAACGAGGAGCTCCGGCACCAGCGGTCCGTGCTGGAGCGCGCACACGAGATCCATCTGCGGCTCACCGCGGCGGTCCTGGACGGCGCGGATTTCCAGGCCGTGGTCCAGACGCTCGCCGATCTGATCGGCCGTGGCGTAGCCGTGATCGACGCGAACGGACGCGTCATCTGCACGTCCACCCCGCCACCCGACCCGGCGTTGTACGACGCCGGCGCGGGGCGGACGGCCCTCACCGGCGACATCCGCATCGGTGCCGAGCTGCTCGGCTATGTCCTTGCGCCCGAAGGGGATGCCACGTCGAGGGACCTCGACCTGCGCGCCGTCGAGCACGGTGCCACCGTGCTCGCCCTCGAGGTCCTCAACGAGCGGGTGGCGCGCGCAACGGAGGAGCGGCTGCAGGCCGACTTCCTGGCCGACCTCCTTAAGGGGCGCGACGAACCCGAGGACCGGCTGATCGAACGGGCGCGGCACTACGGGCTGACGCTCGGGCTCGAGCACCGCGTACTCGTCGTCCAACTCGAGCGCTGGGCGGACTACCAGGCCGGCGCCGGGCTGTCGGAGGCCGTCGGCAAGCGCCGGCGCACCGAGGTGCTCCACCTGGTTGGGAATCGCATCGTGGAGCGGCTGCCGGGCTCGCTGGTCAGCCGGGCGGGCGACTCCGTCACCGCGGCCGTTCCCACCGAGTCCCTCGCCGACGAGCTCCCGACCCTCCGTGGAGTCATCGACGACATACGGCGCCGGGTCGAGCAGCTCGCTCCCGGCCTCGTGCTCTTGGCGGGCATCGGCACGACCGCCCGGAGGCCGGGCGAGTTCGCCGAGTCGCACCGCGATGCCCAACATTGCGTCGAGCTGCTCCGAAAGCTCGATCGCCCCGGAGAGGTGCTCGCCAGGGACGAGCTCGGCATCCTCGGCCTCTTCAGCGACAGCCAGCGCTCCGATGAGCTCAGCTCGCTCGCCCGGCGGGTCCTGGGCCCGGTGCAGGAGCGCGATGCGGACAGCGGCGGCGCACTCGTGCAGACGCTTGACGAATATCTGAGCCGGAACTGCGACGCTCGGGCGTGCGCCGAGGCCCTCTACGTCCATGTGAACACGGTCAGGTACCGGCTCCGGCGCATCGAGGAGCTGACCGGCCTCGATCTCCGCAACCCGGCGGATCTGCTGACGGCCACGATCGCCACCCTGGCGTTGAAGGTGCTCTGAGCGTCTACCGGCCGGCTCCGCTCGTCGCCGCTGCGGCCACCTGCTCCGGCCGCACCGGGAACGAGTTGAACTCCACCCCGAGCGCATCTCCAACGGCGTTCGCGATCGCCGCCGCCGGCGCGATCGTGCCCCCCTCGCCGACTCCCTTGACGCCCGTCTCGTTCACCGGCGTGGGCAGCTCGAGGTGCAGCAGCTCCAGCTCGGGGATCTCGGTCGCGGCCGGGACGACGTAGTCGAGCAGCGACGCGGTCCGCAGCTGGCCCTCGGAGTCGTAGTCGTGCGCCTCGTACAGAGCGCCGCCCAGTCCCTGCGCGACGGCGCCGTGGACCTGACCCTCGACGACGATCGGGTTGATGATCCGCCCGCAGTCCTCGACGATCACGTAGCGCTCGACCTCGACGGCGCCGGTCTCCTCGTCCACGCTGACGAGGCACGCGTGGGTGGCGTACGGATACACGGTCTGAGGGGGGTCGAAGGTGGCGCTGAACCGGAACCGCTCCGGCGCCGCCGCGACGAGCTCGGCGACGGGCACAGAGGCGCCCGGCGAACCGGCCACGCGCACTGCGCCGTCGGCGATCTCGAGGTCGGCTTGGGCGGCCTCGAGCACGTCCGCCGCGTCCTCCAGCAGCCGTTCGCGGATCGTCGCGCCCGCGGCGATGACCGCCCCGCCGGCCGAGGCGGCGCTGCGCGAGGCGAACGTGCCGGTCCCCTGGAGCTCGGCGGCGCCGGTGTCGCTGTGCTCGACCGTGATTCGCCCGGGCTCCACCCCGAGCGCGTCCGCCGCGAGCTGCGCCATCGTCGTCGTGGTCCCCTGCCCGATCGCGGGCGTCGTCGTCCAGACACGGATGCGCCCGTCCTCCTCGACCGCCACGTGCGCCGAGTCGAAGCCCTCTATCCCGACCATGCCTCGCATCTGGAACACGTGCGAGTTCATGCCGGTGGGCTCGACGTAGCAGGCGAGGCCCACCCCGAGCCGCCGGCCGGCGGCGGTGGTGCGTTTGCGCTCGGCGATGCCCTCGTAGCCGATGCGCTCGAGCGCGAGATCGAGGGCGCGACCATAGTCGCCGTTGTCGTAGGGCTGCCCCGTGGCCGAGACGTACGGGAGCTCGTCGACGCCGATCAGGTTGCGGCGCCTGACCTCGGCCGGGTCGAGCCCGCCCTCACGCGCGAGCACCTCGATGATGCGCTCGTGGGCGAAGGCGGAGATGACGAATCCGACGCCCCGGTAGGCGCCCTGGGGGGACGTGTTGGTGATGGCGGTGCGCACCCGCGCCCGGTAGTTGGTGAGCCGGTAGGGCCCGGGCAGCATGCCGGAAGTCGTCATCGCCTCGAGCGAGACCCCGTGCGGGTAGGCGCCATAGGCCCCCTGGTCGCAGACCATGTCGACGTCCAGCGCCAGGAGGTCGCCGGCGGCGCTCATCCCGGCGCGGATGTCGAGCTCCTGCTTGCGGGCCTGGGTCGAGGCGCTGAGGTTCTCGGCTCGGTCCTCGACCCACTTGACCGGCCGGCCAAGCCGCATCGCGACCGCGGCGAGCACGACCTCCTCCGGGTAGACGTGCGCCTTGACCCCGAAGCCGCCACCGACGTCGGGCGTGATCACCCGCACCTGATCCCGTTCGAGTCCGAGGATCTCGGCGACCACCTGGCGCACCTTGTGGGGCACCTGAGAGGAGCTCCAGATCCGCACCCCCGCCCCCTCCGGCGCCGCCACCACCGCCCGACCCTCGATCGGAAGGGCGGACAGCCGCGGCGTACGCAGAGTCCGCTCGACGACGACGTCGGCGGCGGCCATGGCCTCGTCGACCTCGCCCGCGTCGAATCCGGTGTCGACGACGAGGTTGTCACGGCCCTCGTGGATCTGCGCCGCCCCCGCAGCAAGCGCGCGGCGCGGATCGACCAGCGCCTCGAGATCGTCGATCTCGGGGACGGCGGCGTCGCGGGCGTCCTCGGCCGTGTAGCGGTCGCGGGCGACGACGATCGCGATCGGCTCGCCGGCGAAGCGCACCTTGCCGGTGGCGAGCACCGGCTGCGGCGGCGGCGAGACCGCCGGGTTGGTGTTCGGGGGCAGCAGCGGCCCGAGGCCGAGGTCGCCGGCGGCGAACGCGGCCTCGACCCCCGCGAGCCGGGCGAGTCCCTCGATGCCGGGCTCGAGCAGCCGTCCGTGGGCGACGGGGCTCCGCACGAAGGCCGCCTCGAGCCCGCCGTCGAGGTCGATGTCGTCGACGAAACGGGCGCCGCCCGTCAGCAGCGGCCGGTCCTCCATTCGCAGGATTCGGCTTCCGATCGCCATCCTGGGGCGCCGCTAGGTGGAGGCGACCTCGCCGCCATGCGCTCGGGTGGCGAGCGGCGAGAGCCCGAAGAGCTCGCCCGCGTTCAGCCCGAGGATGCGGTCGGCGGTCGCAGGGTCCGCCCAGTCGCGAATCCGGAGCGCCGAGGCGTCGCCCATGTCGAACGGCAGGTCGCTTCCGAACAGGACCCGCTCCCGCCCCGCGATCGCAATCAAATGCTCGAGCGCCCGGCGGTCGAAGACCGCGGTGTCAAAGCGCAGGTTGTCGAGGTATGACAGCGGCGGCTTGTCCGCGACCATCCTCGTCTCCTCGCGCACCTCGTACGCGTGCTGGAGCCGCCCGATCTGGTACGGCAGGGCCCCGCCGCCGTGGACGAGCAGGACCCGGAGGGCGGGGTGGCGGTCGAACACGCCGCCGACGAGCAGCCGGCAGCCCGCGATGAAGGTCTCGACGGGGTTGCCGATCACGTTGCCGAGGTGAAAGCCGCGCGTGGCCGCATCGGGCGGGGCGATCATCGACACGTAGGGGTGCACCATCACCGGCAGGCGCAGCTCCGCGGCCGTCGCGAAGAACACGTCCAGCTCGGGGTCGTCGAGCTGAGTCGCCTCGACGCTGGCCCCGATCTCCACCCCGACGACCCCGAGCTCGGTGTGAGCGCGCCGAAGCTCCTCGGCGGCCGCGGCCGGATCGTTCAGGGGCACGGCGGCCATCACCGCGACCCGGCCCCCCGCCTGCTCCGCCATCCCCGCCGCGGCGTCGTTCAGCAGCCGGCAGGCGGCCGCCGTCTCCGCTGGCGCCAGCCAGTAGAGGAACAACGACGGCGAGATCGAGATCACCGAGACGTCGATCCCCTGCTCGTCCATGTATTCGAGCCTCGCCCCGGTGTCCCTGAAGATCCGGAGCGCGGGGTAGCGCAGACCGTTGTCGTGGACGATCAGCGGGTCCTTGCCCTCGCGGCGCTCGACCGCGAGCCCGCTCGGCCCGCGCCCGGAGTCGATCAGGTCGATCAGCTCCTCCGGGATGAAATGGGTGTGTACGTCTACGACCATCGGCATCGATTGCCGAGCATCGGACGAACCTAGCAGCGCAAACGGCCTGGCCCGGCGCGGGAAAACCCGCGCGGCATTCGGCATGACCCCGATGACAACGCGAGAGACCGTGACGCATACTCGCTCGCCAGCCGACGGCGCATTCTGCACACCTGCGCCGGCACAAGCGACGAAACTGGAGCGAGATGCGCCGACTGAGGGTGGCAATCGACATCGGGGGGACGTTCACCGACCTGGTCGCCCATGACGAGGACGGCGGCGAGCTGGTCACGGTGAAGACTCCCTCGACTCCGCCGACGTTCATCGACGGGGTGATCGGCGCTCTCGAGAAGGCGCACATCACGCCCGGGGAGGTCGCCACCCTCAAGCACGGCTCGACGATCGCGACCAACGCGATCATCGAGCGCCGCGGCGCCAAGACCGGAATGGTGACGACCAGGGGCTTCCGCGACGTGCTCGCCGCGGGCCGCGCCAACCGTCCGGACCTCTTCAACTCCAACTGGGACCCATCCCCCCCACTGGTCAAGCGCCGCCACATCCTCGAGGCGCGCGAGCGGGTCGACTACGAGGGCACGGTGCTCGAGGAGCTCAACGAGGACGACGTCCGCGAGGCGGCGCGCAAGTTCAAGCTGCGCGGCATCGAGTCGGTCGCGGTCGCGTACATCAACTCGTTCATGCGCCCCGAACACGAGCAGCGCAGCAAGGAGATCCTGCTCGAGGAGCTCGGCGACAGCGCCTTCGTCTGCACCTCGTCCGAGATCCTGCCCGAGATCCGCGAGTTCGAGCGCACCTCCACGGTCGCCGCCAACGCATATCTGATGCCGGTGATCGAGAGCTACATCGACAAGCTCGTCAGCGCGCTGCGCGACTGGGGCTACGAGGGCGAGGTCTATGTGACCCACTCGGGCGGCGGCGTGGTCACCGCGCGCGCCGCTCGCGGCGTGCCGGCGCGCATCTGCCACTCCGGCCCGGCCGGCGGCGTCGTCGGCGGCGCCCTGGTCGGCGGCCTCGCCGGCTTCGACAACGTGATCACGTTCGACATGGGCGGCACCAGCGCCGACCTCGCGCTGGTCGCGGACGGCGAACCGACGCTCGCGCCGGAATGGCGGGTGGACTGGAACATCCCGATCCTCTTCCCGGCGATCGACCTGGTGGCGATCGGCGCCGGCGGCGGGACGATCGCGTGGGTCGACACGGGCGGCTCCCTGCGCGCGGGGCCGGAGAGCGCCGGCGCCGATCCCGGCCCGGCCTGCTTCGGCAACGGCAACGTCGAGCCGACCATCACCGACGCTCACCTCTACCTGGGCCGCCTGAACCCGGAGAGCTATCTCGGCGGGGACCTCGAGATCCGGCCCGAGCTCGCCGAGCAGGCGATCGAGAAGCTCGCCGCCGAGCTCGACCTTTCGGCGCCGGAGACCGCGAGCGGGATCCTGCGGATCGCCAACGCGAACATGACCAGCGCCACCCACCTGATCTCCGTCGAGCGCGGGCACGATCCGCGCGACTTCGCTCTCGTCGCGGGCGGCGGCGCCGGGCCCCTGCACGCGGTTGACATCGCGCGCGAGCTGCGCATCCCGCAGGTCGTGGTTCCGCCCACCCCGGGCGTCACCTCGGCGCTAGGGATCCTCCAGGTCGACCTCCGCCACGACCTGCTCGCCCCGGTGCTCAAGCAGGTCAAGCAGATCGAGCTCGGCGAGCTCGCCGCCACGTTCGACCGGCTCCGGGCCGAGGCGAACGAAATCCTGGACGCCGAGGAGATCCCCGCCGACCGCCGCTCGACCGAGCTGTCGGTCGACGCGCGCTACTACGGCCAGACCCCGTACATGAACCTGCGACTCGAGGACGCGCCCACGAGCGACGAAGCGCTCGCGGCGCTGGTCGCCGAGTACCGGGAGCGCTACGAGGCCGAGTACGGCTACCAGCTGCCCGAGGACGTAGCCACGGTCGAGATCGTCAACGCCCGCGTCGCGGCAATCGGGTTGACCGACGACGTCGAGCTGCCGCGCTCCAAGGGGCGCGGCGAGGCCGACGCGGCACGCAAGGGCTCGCGCGGCGTCTACTTCGACGAGACCGGCGACTTCACCGAGACCCCGATCTACGACCGCGCGAGGCTCGACAGCGGCGCGGCGATCAGCGGGCCGGCGGTGATCGAGCAGCCCGACACGACCGTGCTCGTACCGCCTGGGGCGAGCGCCCGTGTCGACAGCTATCTCAACATCGTGATCGACGTGGCATCGGCGAGCGAGACCGAACAGGTCGCAGCCGCCGGGGCCGCACAGGAAGGACGAGCATGACAGCGCCCGCACCGACAAGGAGCCCGGCGACCGGCTCGCTACGCAACGACCCGATCACCTTCGAGGTCCTGCGCAATGGGTTCAAGTCGATCTGCAACGAGGCCAGCGCACTGATCGAGAGGGTCTCCTACGCGCCGACGATCACGGAGGGCCACGACTACTCGGTCTCGATCCTGACCCCGGAAGGCCGCCTCGTCTCGCACGGCCAGCGCGACCAGGCCCCGCACATGGGCACCTTCGAGTCGTCGGTCCAGCACCTGGTCCGCGAAGTCGACCAGTTCGCGCCCGGCGAGGCCTACGTCTACAACGACCCCTACACCGGCGGCACCCACCAGAACGACGTCAAGATCATCCGGCCGATCTTCCACGACGGCGAGCTGTTCGCATTCGCAATCGCCCTCTGCCACTGGCCCGACGTCGGCGGGCCGATGTACGGCACCTTCAACCCGCGCGCGACCGAGTGCTACGCGGAGGGGCTGCGGATGCCGCCGCTCCGCCTGTACGAGAACGACCGGCCGGTGAAGCAGATCTGGGATCTGATCGCGATGAACATCCGGGTGCCGAAGGAGCGGGTCGCCGAGATCCACGCGCAGCACCGCGCCGGCGTCCTCGTCGAGGAGCGCCTGCTCGGCTACGTCCAGAAGTTCGGCGCGGAGACCGTCGAGGACGGGTTCGAGGACACGATGGACCACTCCGAGCGCCGGTTCCGTGAGTGGGTCCGCCGCCTGCCCGACGGCACCTACGAGTTCGAGGACTGGGGCGACCGCGACCTCGGCAAGGAGGACGAGCCGCCGATCCGGGTGCACTGCAAGATGACCATCGAAGGCGACCAGGTGACGATGGACTGGACCGGCTGCGACCCGGCGCCGGTCGCGTCGTGGGGCTTCGCCCGGCCGGCGCTGCAGTCGGCCACCTACGACGGGACGATGCATTGCTTCCCCGAGCTGACGCCGCTCAACCACGGCGTCGTCCGCGCGATCGAGATCGTCTCGGAGAAGGGGACGTGCGTCGACGTGGTCGAGCCCACGCCGGTCACGGGGTACTGCTCCGGCGCCTACGAGAAGGTCGACGCGGTGACCATGGCCTGCTGGGGCCAGGCGCTGCAGAGGGTCGATCCCCGCCGGGTCCACGCGGCCACCGTGAACCTGCAGAACTTCTGCACCGGCGGCACGCACCCGAAGACCGGGTCGAAGTTCGTCTCATACATGTGGCTCGAGGGCGGCCAAGGCGCCCGCGCCTACGCCGACGGCAACTCCTTCTACATGATGATCTTCATCGGAGGGGCTTCGAACCAGCCGAACGAGACGCTCGAGCGCTGGTACCCCATGGTCTACACCAGCACCGAGGCGGTCATCGACTCGTGCGGCGACGGCGAGTACCGCGGCGGCTTCGGCATCTGGCGGAGCTTCCGCGCCACCGGCGACACCGAGCTCGTCGTGCTCGGCGATCGCGAGCGGGTCGGCCCGTTCGGGCTCGCCGGGGGCACCAACGGCGGACCGAACATGGTGGTCTTGAACCCGGGCACCGACGCCCAGGAGGACCTCGGCATGTTCACGACCAAGGCGAAGCTGAAGGCGGGCGACCAGCTCGAGTTCGGCTCCAACGGCGGCGGCGGGTACGGGCTCCCGTGGGAGCGCAAGGTCGAGGCGGTCCTGGACGACGTCATAGACGAGTTGCTCTCGATCGGAAAGGCACGCGACACGTACGGGGTCGCGATCACCGAGGTCGACGCCGACGCGCTCGTCTACGAGGTCGACGACGAGGAGACCGCGCGCCTGCGGGCCGAGCTCGCCACGGACCAGCGCCCGCGCGGCACCGCCCCGTTCGAGGTCAACCCGCTCGGCGAGCGGCTGTTCGCCCGCCCCGGCGAGCTGGGCACGGCACGATGACGAAGCGGGCACTCGACCCCGACGGGCTGCCGTCGCCGGTGGGCCCCTACTCGAACGTGGTCGCGACTCCGCCGGGGCGAATGGTCTTCGTCGCCGGGCAGGTCGCACTCGACGCGAACGGCGAGATCGTCGGCGCCGGAGACGTCGCCGCCCAGACGCGGCAGGTGATGGAGAACATGCGAATCGGGCTCGAGGCGGCCGGCGCCACCTTCGCCGACGTCGTCAGGGTGGTCAACTACATCACCGACGTGGACCTGTTCGGGCAGATGGCGGCGGTCCGCAAGGAGTACCTGGTCGAGCCGTACCCCGCCAGCACCCTGGTCGAGGTCTCCGCTCTGATGTACCCCGAGCTGCTGATCGAGATCGAGGCGACGGCTGTCGTCGCAGAGTGATCGTCGAGCTCGGGCTCCCGTAGGATCGCCGACCGTGCCCGAGCCGGTGATCATCACCGTGGCGCCCACTGGACCGCTGACGACGCGCGAGCAGCACCCGCGAGTGCCGCTGACGCCGGCCGAGATCGGCATCGCCGCCGCGGAGGCCGCCGAGGCGGGGGCTGCGGTCGCCCACGTGCACGCCCGCGACGAGGCCGGCCAGCCGACCGCCGACCCTGCGGTCTACGCCGAGATCGCGCGTGAGATCCGCTCGCGCTGCGACATCGTCGTCCAGGCCTCCACCGGAGTCGGCCTCACCGTCCCCTGGCGCGAGCGGCTGGCGATCGTCGAGTCCGGCGAGGTCGACGTGACCATGGCGACCCTCAACCCGGCGTCGATGACGTTCGCGAACGGCACCTTCGACAACCCACCCGAATTCGTCGAACGCCTGGCGCAGGCGATGCACGAGCGCGACCTGCACCCGGAGCTCGAGGTCTACGACTTCGGCCACGTGTCGCTCTGCCTCGACCTCGTGGAGCGCGGCCTGATCCGCGAGCCGCTTCAGTTCAGCTTCGTCATGGGCGTGCGCGGCGGGATGCCGGGCGACCCCGCGCTGCTGCCGCAGCTGCGCTCGATGCTTCCCAAGGGCGCGATCTGGCAGGCGATCGGGATCGGGCGCGCGCAGCTGCCCCTTTCGCTCGCGGCGCTCGCGCTCGGCGGCAACATCAGGGTGGGCTTCGAGGACAACGTCTACTTCGAGCGCGGGCGCCTGGCGGCGTCGAACGCGGAGTTCGTGACCCGCGCCGCCGAGCTCGCGCGAGTGACCGGTCGCGAGGTCGCGACGCCGGCCCAGGTCAGAGAGCGCCTCGCGGTCCGCTGAGCGCTACGTGACGGCGCGCCCGCCGCCCGGCGCTCCGACGACCTCGCCGTTCGCGAAGACCTCCTCGCCGCGCAGGTACGTGGCGACGACGCGCCCCCTGAGCGTCCGGCCCTCGTACGGGCTCCACCCCGCCTTCGACCTGATCGCGCCGGGCTCGACCGTCCACTCGCCCGCCGGGTCGACGAGCACGAGGTCGGCGTCGAGCCCCGGCGCGATTCGCCCCTTGCGCGCTGAGAGCCCGTAGATGCGCGCCGGCTGCTCGCTGTAGAGCTCGGCGAGCCGCGGGAAGTCGATCGTCCCTCGGGCCGCGGCGTCGATCAGGACGCCCGAGGTCGTGTCGAGTCCGGGCAGGCCGAAGTGCGCGCTCCAGATGTCGCCCTCGAGCTTCTGCGCCCTCGTGGAGGGCGCGTGGTCCGAGGAGATGTAGTCGACGCCGTCGCCCGACCGCACGGCCGCCCACATCTGGTCGAGGTCGGCCTCGCCGTGCGCGCGCGCCGGCGGGGTGAACTTCCTCAGCGGGCCGTACTCGCGGACCTCGGCCTCCAGCAGCGTGAGGTACTGCGGACAGGTCTCTCCGGACACCCGGGCGCCCGCCGCGCGGGCCGCCGCCACCATCGCCAGGACTTCGGGGTGGCTGGCGTGGGCCACGACGACGCGCGCGCCCTCTTCCTGGGCGAGGCTGAGCACGCGCTCGCTCGCGACGCGCTCCGCCACGGGGCTTCGCCACTCGGGCAGGACGGCGCCGTCGGCGCGGCCCGCGGCGCGCAGCCGCTCCTCGGCCTCCGCCGTCAGGGCCTCGTCCTCGCAGTGGACGAGCACCGGCGCATCGACCCCGGCCGCAGCCGCGAACGCCCGCCGAAGCTCGCCCTCTCCCAGGGCCGGGACGCCATGGGTCGTGCACGTGAACGCCTTGAAGAAGGCGACACCCTCGTCCCAGAGCTCCGGGACCCGATCGATCGACTCCGGGAACAGGTGGGCGGCGAGGCCGAAGTCGACGCGCGAGCGCGCGCCGGCATACCGGCGCTTGGCGGCAAGCGCGTCGCGGTCGAGGACGGGTGCGAAGTGCGTGTGCTCGAGCACCGTGGTCACGCCACTCGCCGCCGCGGCGGCGGTTCCGTGCTCCCAGTCCTCACGCTCGGAGGGTCCGGGGTCCATCAGGTGCACGTGCGCGTCGACGAAGCCGGGCAGCACGAGCAGGCCTGCCGCGTCGACGGTGCGTCCGCGCGGCTCGCCGCCGGGCTCGGCAACCGCCGCGATGCGCCCTTCGCTGACGGTGACATCGGCGCGCCGCAGACCACCGTCGGCGACCAAATCCCCGCCCTTGAACGTCAGTTCCATTAGGTTCAGCTCACTTCCATGTTCGCCGACTTCGCCATTTCGAGGCAGGCAAGCTAGCCGCATGAGGGCGATGGCGGTCACCTCGTATTCGCAGCCGCTGTCAGAGGTCGAGCTGCCTGAGCCCGAGCTGAGGCCCGGTCACGCCCTGCTCGAGGTGCTCGCCTGCGGCGTGTGCTTCAGCGACGTGAAGACCTCTCGGGGACACATGCCGTTCAGCGACGAGCTGGCGCTTCCCCACGTCCCCGGTCACGAGATCTGCGGCCGAGTTCTCGCCACCGAACCGCCCGGCGAGTTCGAGGCCGGAACGCGCGTCGTCGTTCATCACTACTCCCCCTGCGGCCGCTGTGCCCGCTGCCGCGCCGGGCAAGAGAACCTCTGCACGAACCTGAAGGCGTGGGTCGGGTTCACCCACCACGGCGGCTTCGCTGAGCGCGTCGTCGTGCCGCTCGACCGGCTGCTCCCGATTCCCGACTCGGTGGAGACGCTGCGCGCGGGACCGATGACCTGCGCGCTCGGCACCGCCTACCGCGCGGTGGTCGGCCGGGGCCAGGTCACCGCCGGCGACCGGGTGGCGGTGCTCGGGCTCGGCGGCGTCGGCATCCACGCCGCCCAGATCGCCCGGCATGCAGGCGCCGAGGTGATCGGCATCGACCGCTCGGAGCGGGCGCTTGCGGTCGCGCGCGGCCTCGACATCGACGCCCGCGCTGCCGACGACGCGGGGGTCGAACGGGCGGCGGCCGAGGGGTTCGACGTCGTGATCGACAACGTCGGGCGCACCGAGACCCTCGAACGGGCGGCGGCGCTGACGCGCCCCGGCGGGCGCGTCGTAGGCGTCGGCTACGCGCAGGGGCAGCGGCTCTCGGTCGAGACGCCGAGGTTCGTCCTGGGGGAGCTCGAGCTGGTCGGGTCGCGGTACGTCGCCCGCGACGAGCTCGAGCGCGCGATCCGGCTGGTCGCCCAGGGACACGTCGAGATCGTCATCGACGCGGTCCGGCCGCTGGCCGAGGTCAATGACGTCTTCGCCCAGCTCGAGGGAGGGCGGCTCGTCGGCAGGGCGGTGCTCGACGTGGCCGGCGTCGCCTGAGGGCCGCAGGAACATGAGAGCAGCCGTCCTGACCGAATTCGCCCGCCCGCTCCAGATCACGGATCTGCCGAGCCCGGAGCCGGGCGACGACGAGGTGCTCATCCGCGTGCGCGCCACCGGCCTGTGCGGGACGGATCTCAAGCTCCAGGCCGGCGCGTTCCGGGATTCGACGCGGCTGCCGCTCGTCCCAGGCCACGAGGTGGCTGGCGAGATCGTCGAGGGCTCGAACGGCCTGGTAACGGGGCAGCGGGTCTCCTGCTACCTGTACGAGACCTGCGGAAGCTGCCTGTGGTGCCGGGCGGAGCGCCCGACGCTGTGCCCTCACCGCGTGCGCATGGGGCTGGAACGCAACGGCGGGCTCGCCGAGTTCGCGACCGTCAAGCGCGCCAACCTGCTTCCGTTCTCGGACGACCTGGCGTTCGAGCGAGCCGCCGTCGCCATGGACGCGGTCGCCTCGCCGTGGGCCGCGCTCCACGGACGCGCGCGGATCCGCCCAGATGAGCGGCTGCTGGTCGTGGGCGCGGGCGGGCTCGGCATCAACGGCGTGCAGATCGCCCGCGCCGCCGGCTGCGCCGTCGCCGTCATCGATCCGGTCGCCAGCCACCGGGAGCTCGCGCTCGAGCGCGGCGCACAGCTCGCCGTAGCTCCCGAGGAGGCCGGGGACATCCGCGAATGGTCGGGCGTCGGCGTCGACGTCGCGCTCGAGACCTCAGGTGCACGCGCCGGCTTCGACGCCGCGGCCGCGGCGCTCCGCGCCGGTGGCCGCGTCGTCTGCTGCGGCTACTACCCCGGCACCGAGTACGGGCTCGACTCGGGGCGACTCGTCTTGAACGAGATCGATGTCATGGGATCCGTTTCGGCCTCGCTGCCGCTGGCGCGCGACGCGCTGCGCGCCGTGGAGGCGGGAGACGTGAAGCCCCCGATCATGGAGGTCGTGCCGCTCGAGGCCGTCAACGAGGCGCTCGACACCCTTCGGCGTGGTGGCGTGCTGGGCCGGATGGTGGTCAACCCGTAGCCCGCCCGCACGCCGGGCGACCAGGATTTGTGATAACGATTGCACAGCCTGGCGATGATCCGCACCGAGCACCACACGCTGACGAACATCGAGGACGACGTCGACGTCGCCCGCGTCACCGCCGATCAGGGCTGGAAGCAGATCCGGATCCGATTCTTCGAGGGTCAGGACAGCGGATCGCGCAACTGCTGCATGTTTCGGGCGAGCTTCCCGCCCGGGGCTGCACACGAGCGGCACTTCCACCCGAACGCCGACGAGTTCTTCTACGTCATTCGCGGCCGTGCGGCAGTCGGCGCGGAGGACGAGGAACACGTGGCCGCGCCCGGCACGGTCCAGTTCGTCCCCGCGGGGAAGGTGCACTGGCTGCGCAACCTCGATCGCGAGGAGCCGGTCGAGGTGGTCGGCATCTACGTCGGGGGCCGCACGCTGGAGGAGGCCGGCTACGAGTACGTCGGGGAGATCGAGCAGCAGCACATGAAGGCGAGCGCGAACGAAGGAGAGAAGCCGTGAGCACCATCGACACCGCCGAGCGCCGGGTACTCGACGTCCCGGGCGCCGAGCTCCCCGACGACATCCCGGCCTCGCCGGCGGTCCTGGTCGAGCCGTTCGTGTTCGTCGGCTCGACGAGCGCGTCGGACGGGCGCACGGGCCTCGCCGAGGATGCGAAGCCGGAGCCGGGCCTGCCGCTCAGCGGCGCTCCCGCGAACAAGCTGGAGATGCGCAAGCTGTACGAGCGCCTCGGCGCCTGCCTCGAGGCCGGCGGGTCGTCGTTCGACCGGACGGTCCAGATCAACCAGTGGGTCGCCTCGTACCACGGCGAGGTCGAGCGCGAGCCGACGGAGAACCGCAATCCTGACCCGGCCTTCTTCGAGCACTGGCGGGAGATCGTCGACCCCAACCTGTGGACGCGCGATCAGAACATCCTGAAGGACCGGCCGGCGAGCACCTGCATGCCGATCGACCGCCTCATGTGCAGCGACGCGCACATCGAGGTCGAGATCGTCGGCGTCACGAGGAGCTCGGCGATCGAGAAGCGCGCCTACGAGCACGACGTCCACGTCCCGCTCGGCGGCTACTCGATCGGCATCGAGACCGGCCCCTGGCTGTTCACCGCCGGGTTCATCGCCACCGATTTCAAGTCAGGGCTGCACCCGGACGCACGGGTCTCCGAGTTCGTCTGGTACGGCAACCAGCCCGCCCAGGAGGTCGACAACGTCCTCGAGCAGCTCAAGGTCGCGGTGGAGGCCGGGAACGCTCGCTGGGAGGACACCGTCAAGGCGGTGCTCTACGTCACGCCCTGGGCGATGCGGAACCTCCCCGCGATAGAGGAGGTCTGGCGCAAGCACTGGCCCGAGGACCCGCCCGCCCGTGCGGTCGTCCCGGTCAGCGGCGTCGGCATGCGTCCTCTCAACATCGAGGTGAACCTGATCGTCGCGCGGCCCGACCAGGGCGGTGACCGGGAGGTCATCCAGACCGACCGGGCCCTGCCTCCCCTGGGACACGCGCCGCAGGCGATCAAGTCCGGGCCGCTGCTGTTCCTGTCGAGCCAGCTGGGCCGCGACGAGCACGGTGCGCCGGACGGCACTGCGGCGAGCGACCGGGCGTTCCCGTTCCTGCGGCGCTCGGTCAAGGACCAGCTGCGGCTGATCCAGGAGAACACGAACGCCATCTGCGAGGCCGCGGGCACGTCGCTCGATCAGACGGTGAAGTCGAACCTCGTCTTCGACGACTACCGGCACCTCGGCGTCGCCCTGCCCGTGTGGGCGCAGGGCTTCGCGAAGGGCTACCCGGCGTCGGGCTACTTCGAGGGGCCGCCCGGCACCAACGAGGTGCCGGGGTGCCACGTCACCGCCGACCTGACCGTCGCCGCGTAAGCGGTCAGCCGGCGTCGAACAGCTCGCGGTGCTCGTCGAGGTAGATCCGCGTCCGGCGGATGTGAACGCGGCTCAGCGCCTCGGCGTTCAGCGCGTCGTACTGCTCGATCGTCTTCAGGATGAGCCGGTGCTCGGCGGCCGCGAGCTCGACTCGATCCCGACCCAGCGTGTACGCGCGCCGGTACTGCTGGCTGCGATCCCAGAAGCTCTCGATCAGCGCGAGCGCGCGCGGAAGCGGCGCCGCCGAGTACGACGCCAGGTGGAACACCCGGTCGCAGGCGACCCAGTCCGCCGGGTCCTCCTGGCCCGCGACCCTTTCCATCTCCTCGATCAGCTCGTGGAGTCGTCGATGGTGCTCCGCCCTCAGGTTCGGCACGCTCTGGGACAGGACCCAGGGCTCGATCAGCTCTCGCAACGCGTAGATCTCGTCGAGCTCCTGGTGGTCGAGCCGAGCGACGCGCGCGCCCACGTGCGCCACGAGCGTCACGAGACCCTCGTCCCGGAGCCGGTTGAGCGCCTCACGCACCGGTATGCGCGACGTCCCGCACGCCTTCGCGACCGCGTCCTGCCGAATGCGCTCGCCCGGCGTCAGCTCCCCGGCGACGATCTTGTCCCGGATCCACGCCGCCACGACGTTGCTCATGGGCTCGTAGCCGGAGCTCTCCGATGCGGTCGCCCCGGCCGGGACACCCAGCTTTTCGACGCGTGTCATGTGAGGCGGCCCCGTGCGCTCCTACTTGACGGCGAGCTCCGTGCCGTGCTCGTGGAGTGACACACACCCGTCCGGGCCCACCTGCGTGAGGTTCCCGAGCTGGATGCCGAACAACGCGTCCGGCGTGCACGGGTTGGGCTCGATCACCATCAGCTGCCCCTCCGTGAACTCGACCGGCCACGGCGTCCAGCTGTCGAAGCCCACCACGGGGTGGCCGAAGTGGGTGCCCCAGGCATGGATGAACGGCGCCTCGATGTCGAGCCCGCGCTCCTTGACTCGGGCGGCGACCTCCTTGACCTCGGCGTCCGTGTTGCCCGGCTTGACGACCTTGCAGAGGTCGTAGAACAGCTCACGGGTGAAGTTGGCCATCTCGGTCAACTCCTCCGGCGGCTCGCCGACCGCGACCGCGCAGAACAGCTGGCCCGCATAGCCGTAGTAGCTCGCGCTCATCTCGCAGATCACCAGGTCGCCCTGCTCGACCTTGCGCAGCGCCGGCTGATTCGGGATCCCGTGCGGGTAGGCCATCAGCGGCTCCGCCATCGGGGTCGAGCCGAGGATCGCGAAGCAGTACGAGCCGCCGGCCTTCATGTAGGTGCTGTGCACCACCGCCAGCAGGTCGGCCTCGCTGCGACCCGGCTCGGCGGCATCCACCAGCGCCTCCCAGGCAAGGTCGGTGAGCGCCGCGCCCTTCCGGAACCACTCCATCTCCTCATCGGACGGGACGAGGCGAAGGTCCTCGTACTGGCGCGCGGCAGAGACGAACTCCGCGGCGGGCAACGCGTCGGCGAACTGCAGGTAGTGAGCGTGCGGGAGGCCGGGAGCGGCGGCGGAGTTGTCCACGGTGCCGATGCGCTTCGCGTTCGGAACGCGCTCCGTCAGCCCCTCCGCGACAGCAGCCGCGAGCTGCACGCCGATGCCGCCGCCGCGGACGTCCTCGATCGGGGACGTGGCCATCGCGCACGCGGCGTCGGGCGGGATCGATACGAACAGCGTCGGGTCACCGTCGCGCGGGAAGATCACGTAGCAGTACTGCTCGTCGAGGTAGTTCGCGATCCAGTGGACGTTGAGCTGGTGCAGGTTTCCCAGCGTGCCGTCCCCGTAGACGAGGAGGGCGTCGAGGCCCTGGTCGTCCATCATCTCGTAGACGAGGTCGTAACGGCGCTTGTACTCGGCGTCCGAGAAGCGCGGGTAGTGCTCGCGCATCGCATCGGCGATCTTGCGGTACTGCTTCTGCGTGTGCGTCGTCATGGAGCGGACACTAATCCTTCCCCGCGATCGGATCCAATCGAAACGGGGTTTCGTACGCCGCCGCGACCGAATCGAAGAAGGGCTAGGCCAGGTCGCGCGTCATCTGCGCGATACGCAGCCGGTGCGAGTCCTGCGCCCCATCCGAGTGCAGGAACGACATGCAGTCGCGGACGCACTTGTTGATGCCGGCGTCGCGGTACATGACCGCGAGGCCACCGAAGAGCTCCGCGGCCGACAGCGCCACCCGCATCGCGGTGTCCGCGGCCACCAGCTTCGCGGCGCTGCCCATCCGGTAGTCGTAGGCGGGATCGTTCTCCACAGCCCAGGCGGCGCGCCAGACCAGGCTGCGTGCCGCCTCGAGCTCGGCGTACATGTCCGCCAGGCGGCAGCCCACGTTGGCGTGCTCGATGAGCGGCCCTCCGCCCTGCACACGCGTCCGCGCGTGCTCGAGCGCGAGGTCGTACGCCGCCCGCGCGGTGCCGAGCGCGGTCGCGCCGGCGGTTATGGCGCTCTCCTTCAGGATGCGGCGCGAGCCCGCGTAGCCGGTGTGCGGCTCGCCGAGGAGGCGGTCGGGTGGGAGGACGACGTCGTTGAAGCGCAGCGCCGCGTTGTTGTTGCCGCGCTGCGACATCTTGTCGTGGACCTTGACGACCTCGAAGCCCGGGTCGTCCGTCGCGACGAGGAAGGCGCTCGTGCCGTTGACGGCCGGCCGCGACGGGTCGCTGCAGGCGAACACGCAGTACAGGCCCGCGTCGGCGCCGTTGGAGATGAAGTGCTTGTAGCCGTTGAGAACCCAGCTCCCGTCCGCCCGCCGGGTCGCGGTGGTGCGAAAGCGGAACTCCGGCCCGTCGATGATGTAGTCCGAGCTCGTCTCCGGCTCGGTGAAGCAGATCGCGAGCACGCAGCGCGGGTCCGACACGAAGCGCTCCAGGAACAGCTCGAGCGCCCGCCCGCTCGCCAGCTCGGAGAGGATCCGCTGCACCTTCAGGCACTGGTCGATGAGCACGGCGAAGCCCATGTCGCCGTAGCTCAGCTCCTCTACGAGCACGCACAGCGCCAGCGCGCTCGCCCCGGCGCCGCCCTCCTCCGGCGGCAGCCCGAACGTGCGCCAGCCGCGCGCCGACGCCTCCTCGACCAGGTCCCACGCCACGCGCTCGCTCGGGTCCGTGCGCCACTCGAGATCGCGTGCCCGCGGCCTCAGCTTCTCGACCGCGAAGGTCCGGACCTCCTCCCGCAGGGCGACGAGGTCGGGCGGGAGCCCGAAGTACGGGGTCACGCCGCCCACGCGACCGCTCCGCGCCCGATCAGCTCGCCTCGCTGCAGCTGGTCGTGAACCGCGTCGATGCCACCCGCATCGACGACCCGCGTGACTATCGGTCGCACCCGGCCCGAGGCCACCATCCGGCTCGCCGTCCCCAGCTCGGCACGGCTGGCATAGCGCGAGCCCATGATCGTCGCGTGAGCGAACACCAGCTCCCGCGGCGACACGTCGAAGCCGACGCCGGGGAACGTGGTCAGCACGACGAGGCGGCCGCCCGGTGCCAGCGCACCGCCGCCCCAGGACAGGCTGGCGCGGGTGCCGAGGAGGTCCACGACGACGTCGGCGCGGCCGTGCCAGTCCGCCGGCAGCGCGAGCGAGTTGAAGTCCGACGAGTCGACCGCTGCCACGGACAGCTCGTCCTCGAGGAAGCGCAGCTTCTCCGGCACGACCTCGAGCCCGGCCACGTCCGCGCCGCAGACGCGCGCCACCTGCACCATGTGGACGCCTACCCCGCCGCCGGCTGCCGTCACCGCGACGCGGTCGCCCGGACGGATGTCCGCGTGGCGAGCCACGTGGACGGGTGTGGCGATCGCGTCGGGGATCGCGGTCGCGTCGCTCGCGCCGAGACCGGCGGGGAGCGGCAGCAGGTTGCGCGCGGGCAATGCCGTGTATTCGGCGTAGCCGCCGTCGCGGTGGACGCCGATCACGCCCGCGAGGCGCTCGCAGAGGGACTCAGGGCCCTCGAGGCAGCGCCGGCACTCGCCGCAGCAGAGGTAGAAGTACGCCATCACGCGCTCGCCCACGCGTGCAGGGTCGACGCCGCGGCCGACCTCCACGATCTCCCCGACGATCTCGTGGCCCGGCACACGCGGCAGGCCGGCGTCGTCGGCGCCGAGATCCCCGCGGATGCAGTTGAGCACCGTCAGTCCGATGCTGCAGGCCTCGACCCTGACGAGCGCCTCGCCATCGCCCGGCACGGGCCGCGGTCGCTCCCCGTCGAGCAGCTCCCCTCCCCATGCCTCGATCCACCGGGCTCGCAACAGGTTCCTCGAGCCGCTCAGTCGCCGCCCACGACCGCCACCGCCTCCATCTCGACGAGTAGCTCCGGGAACACGAGCTCGGAGCGAACGCACGCCCTGACCGGCTCAGGTGGCTCGAACCACCTGGCGTAGACCTCGTTCATGCCGGCGTAGTCGCCCATGTCGCGAATCCAGATCGTCATTTTGACAACGTCCCCGATGCTCGCTCCACAGCGCTCGAGGACGACGGACAGGTTGCGCAACGTCTGCTCCGTCTGCGCCGTGATGTCACCCACGCCGACGACGTTCGCCTCCGAGTCGATGGAGGCCTGTCCCGCCGTGAAGACGAGCTGACCCACACGCACTCCCTGCGAGAACGGCGCGACCGCCGGCGGAAGGCCGGCCTCCCCCGGCCTCGCCCAGAAGCGGTCGGCGCCCGAGCCGTCCGGCATGTCACTCGGCGTCATCGAGGATCGCCACCGCGCGGCACCAGGCCCCGCTGGCGCCGGTGATCTTCAGCGGCAGCGCGGAGAACGTGAAGCCGTAGGGGCGCGGGACCTTGTCGAGGTTCGCGAGCTTCTCGATGTGGGCGTAGTTGCGCTCGAACCCGAGCGCCATGTGGCAGGGCTCGATCACCGAGGCGTCGCCGGTCTCCTGGTAGAGGCGCTTCTGGGTCGCGAACGGCATGTCGAAGTTGTAGGCGTCGACGCCCATCACGCGGACTCCGCGATCGATGAGGTACTCGGCGCCCGCCTTCGTCATCCCGGGGAAGTGCGTGAGGTAGGCCTGCTTCCCCCAGAGCTTGTAGCCGTCGGTCCGGAACAGGACGATGTCGTGCTCCTTGACCTCGTACTCGATCGCGTCCAGCGCCTTCTGCACGTCGTCGGGCTCGATCGGCTCCTCGGGCCCCTTGTGCGTCATGTCGAGGATCACACCCGGTCCGTAGTACCAGTCGAGCGGCACCTCGTCGATCGTCATGCTGCGCGTCTTCCCACCGTCGGTGACGGGCGAGTAGTGCCAGGGGGCGTCACAGTGGGTGGCGGTGTGGACGATCGCATGGACCACTTCGACCGACCAGCCGAGGCCGTTCGGGAGCTCGTCGCGGGAGCAGCCGAACAGCGTCTCGCACTCCTCCGCCCCTCGTTCGTGGCTGAAGTAGTCGATTCGCGGCGGCGAGTGGAACTCGGGCGCGAAGGTCGGCTCGCTCAGCGCACCGTTCTCCAGCGGCGTGGTCAGGTCGATCAGGGTCGGCATCCTGCTTCCTCCTTCAGCGCCCCAGCAGCGCCTTCGCGTTCGTGCTCATGACCTTCTCGCGCTCGGCGTCCCCGAGCACGGTGTGGACGAAGTCGACCGCCCGCTCGGGCTTCCACCAGGGGAAGTCGGTGCCGAACAGGACGCGGTCCTCGCCGTAGAAGTCGAGCGCCATCCTCAGCGAGCCCGGCGTCTCGGACACGGAGTCGGTCCAGAAACGGCGCAGGTACTCGCTCGGCGGCTCCGGCAGCTCCTCGTTGCCGGCCCACGGCGTCTTGTACTCGAAGTCGATTCGCCCGGCGAGGTAGGGCAGGACGGCGCCGAGGTGGGGATGGACGATCTTCAGGGCTGGGCAGCGCTGAACGGTGCCGCTGAAGACCAGGTTGAGCGCGGCGACGCTCGTGTCCAGCATGTAGCCGATCACGTAGTCGAGGCCGTAGTCGGGCAGCCGCTCGCGTGCGATCGAGGCGGTCGGGTGCAGGAAGAGCGGGACGCCGAGCTCCTCGATCCGCTCGTACATCGGCATCAGCGCCGGGCTCGTGATCGGGGCTCCCTGGACGTTGGACGGGAGGCAGACGCCGCCGAGGCCGAGCTCGGTGACGGCATGCTCGAGCTCCTCGATCGCCCGCCCCGGGTCCTGCAGCGGCAGCGTGGCGAGGCCGACGAACTGCTCCGGGTGGCGCTGCTGGGCGCGTGCCTTCTCCTCGTTCAGCACGCGCGCCGCCTCGACCGCCTCGTCCACCTCCCAGCCGGTCACGCTGAGCGGCTCCGAGCTCGAGACGAGCACGTCGATGCCGTTGCCGCCCATCAGCTCCAGCAGCTGGTCGAGGTCGATCATCGGCCCCGCGAAAGGGACGAAGGTCCCCGGTCCGAGCTCGAACTGGTACCCGTCCCCGTCCCGGCGGCAGCGGGGAAAGGCCGTGCGCGCGAGACAGAGCTCGAAGAAGCCAGGCGGGTACCAGTGCGCCTGGCAGTCGTACACGGTCACGGCGCGGATACGCTATAGGAAATAGTCAATGGTGGATCTGCCGATAACGAGGAACGAGTGGGTCGCGGCACGGCTTCGCGAGGGCATCCTCTCGGGCGAGCTCGCGCCGGGGATCCGGCTCAAGGCGGACGCGCTGGCCGAGCGCTGGAGCGTCAGCCCGACGCCGGTGCGCGAGTCGCTTCAGCGCCTCGCCGCGGACGGCCTCGTCGACCTCGAGCCGGGCCGGGGCGCCCGCGTGGCCCAGCTCTCTCTCAAGGAGATGATCGAGATCTACTCGATCCGCCTGATGCTCGAGCCGTTCGCGCTGCGCCTCTCGCTCGAGCGGCGCACGCCCGAGTGGGAGGCCCAGGTCCGCGCCGCCTACGACGCGCTGCGGCGCGAGCTCGAGGCGGGCGTCCCCGACCTGTTCCGGTTCGAGGAGATCCACGGCAACCTGCACGAGGCCCTGATCGCGCGCTGCAACTCGACCTGGCTGCTGCGCCTCTACCGGACCATGGGCGACCAGTCGGTGCGCTACCGGCTGCTCTCGATCGGCCCCCGGGGCGGGCCCGCCGAGGTCCTCGACGAGCACGAGCGGCTGGTCGAGGACTGTCTCGGCGGGGCGAGCGTCGACGGCGCCGTCCAGACCCTCTTCGCCCACATCCGCCGGACCGTCGACTCCCTGCTGCCGCAGCTCAGCTCGAGCGATGCGCAACACCGAGAGGTCCTCCGGCTCGCCGATGCCGCTACTCGGGCAGCGTCGCCCACATCCTGATCTCGATCTTCATGTCGGGGTGGTCGAGGCCGGTGATGATCGAGAGCGTGTTCGGCGGTGGGCGCTGGAAGAACTCCGGGCACACCTCGTCCATCCATTTCTTCATGGTCCGCATCGCGGCCGGCCACAGCGCCCTGTCCGTGATGAAGAAGTCGCAGTTGAAGACGTTCTCGAAGCCGACGTCGTGGGAGTCGAGCGCCGCCTTGATCTTGGTCAGGACGAGCTCTGTCTGCTCCTCGATGCTGTGCGGGCAGGTGACGAGGCGCGCCTGGTCCGCGCTCGTGAAGCTCTCGTCCTCGATCATCTCGGGGTACTCCTGCTTCATGTCGAGCCCGCGACCGGTCATGCCAGGCAGGATCAGGAACTTGCTTCCCTCGACCACGCACCCGTACCAGGGCATGACGTCGCCCCCGAGCGTCTCGGTGGGGAACCACTCGGTTATCTCGGACACACACCTCTCCTCTCGTTGGGTGGGCAATGCAAGCTGACCGGTACGCACGGTCGGTCGCGCACATGGACCGTGCCCGCGGCGTGCTCACCAGGGGCGTCGGGTCGGCGATGCGTGCGGCCCAGCGGCCGACCCCGCTTGCGATGCGCGAAGCGAGCGGCAGCACGCTGGTGGACGTGGACGGCAACTCGTACGTGGACTACGTGCTCGGCTTCGGGCCCATCCTGCTCGGACACCGCCCGCCCGCGGTGGTGCGCGCCGTCGAGGAGCAGCTCCGGCACGGGATCCTGTTCGGGGCCCAGCACCGCGGCGAGGTCGAGCTCGCCGAGCGGCTGGTCGAGCTGGTGCCGAGCGCCGAGCTGGTCGCGTTCAGCAACTCGGGCAGCGAGGCCGTGCACGCAGCGCTTCGCTTCGCCCGCGCGGCCACCGGCCGGCGGCTCGTGGTCAAGTTCGACGGCCACTACCACGGCTGGCTCGACCCGGTCCACGCGAGCGGCCCGGCGCTCCCCCCGTCGAGCGAGACGGGCGGGCCGCGACATGCCGTCCCTGGCCTGCCGGCTTCGGCGGACCTGGTCACATGCCGCTGGAACGACCTCGACGCGCTCGCTCGGCTCCTGGGCGAGCACGACGGCGAGGTCGCGGCCGTCTTGATGGAGCCGGTCCCGTGCAATTTCGGCGCGTACGAGCCGCTGCCGGGGTACCTCCACGGCGTCCGCGAGCTCTGCGACCGCCGCGGCGTGGTCCTGATCTTCGACGAGGTGATCACCGGGTTCCGGCTCGGGCTCGGCGGCGCCCAGGGCCGCTACGGGGTGGCTCCGCACCTCACCGTGCTGGCGAAGGCGCTGGCCTCGGGCTTCCCGCTGAGCGCCGTCGTCGGCAGCGCCGAGGTGATGGCCGTCGCGGACTCGGACGGGCCTGTGCGGCACATCGGCACCTACAACGCGAACGCGATCTCGGTCGCCGCGGCGAATGCGACGCTCACGACGCTGGAGCAGGGCGGCGATGAGCTGTACCGCGAGCTCGACTCGCGGGCGGCCCGGCTCGCGCAGGGCATTCGGGAGGCCGCCGCGGCCGTCGAGGCGCCGCTCGTCGTCAACCAGGTCGGGGCGGTCCTCCACCTGCTCTGGGGACCGCGGGTCCCGGTCCGGAGTCACGACGACGCCTACGCGAGCGACACGGCCGCGGTCGCCGACGTGGCCGCGCACCTGCTCGGCTCGGGGATCCTCGCGCTCGAGCGAGGCCTGTGGTTCACGTCGACCGCGCACACCGACGACGACGTCGACCGGACCGTCGCCGCCGCCGAGCATGCGATCGCGGCGGTGGTCAAGCGGGCGCCCGAATACCCGCGCGCGTGAGGATCGCGTCCGTGATCGCGTCGGCGCCCGGTAGGAATGCCTTCTCCAGCGGTGGGCTGTAGGGCAGCGGCAGGTCGGGCATCGTGAGCCGCCAGGCGTCGTCGAGGTAGCCCAGCGCCTCCTCGGTCACCACGGCCAACACCTCGCCGGCCCAGCCTCCGGTCCGCGGCCCCTCCTCGACCACGAGCACCCGACCGGTCTTCTCGGCGGACGCCGCGATCGTCTCGGCGTCGATCGGCCGGAACGAGCGCAGGTCCACGATCTCCACGTCGATGCCGCGCTCTGCGAGACCCTCGGCGGCCTGGAGCGAGTCCTGGACCCCCTTCATGGCGGTGATCACGGTCAGGTCGGAGCCTTCCCTCACGACCGTGGCGCTGCCCAGCGGGACGACGTCGTCGGGGCCGCCGAGCTCTCCCTTGACCGGGTAGAGCCGCTTGTGCTCGAAGAACACGACGGGGTTGTCGTCCCGGATCGACGCCTTCAGCATCGCCTTCGCGTCGAACGGCGTCGCAGGCGCGACGACCTTCAGCCCCGGGATTCCCTGGAGCCACGGAATCGGGATCTGCGAGTGGATCGCCCCGAACTGGCCGCCACCCCCCACCGTCGCTCGCACCGTCAGCGGAATGCTCTTCTGCTCGTTCGAGAGGTACCAGTACTTGGCCGACTGGTTGATGAGGCTGTCCATCGCCAGCGCGATGAAGTCGGCGAACATGATCTCGATGATCGGGCGCAGCCCGGTCGCCCCGCTGCCGAAGGCGGCGCTGGAGAGGGCCAGCTCCGAGATCGGCGTGTCGAAGACGCGCTCGGGGCCGTGGCGCTCCGCGAGGCCCGCGGTCGCCTGGAAGACGCCGCCGGCGTGCGCCACGTCCTCGCCAAAGAAGATGACGTCCTCGTCGCGGGCAAGCTCCTCGTCGAGCGCCTCCCAAATTCCACGCTTGAAGTCGGCCTTCGCCATCGTCCTAGGCTGCGTACTCCGTCGCTCGCGGATCGGGTTCGGGATGAGGGCTCTCCAGGGCCTCGTTGGTGACGCGCTCGAGCTCCGACTCGACAGCCGAGGCGACGCGGTCGAGCTCGTCCTCGGCGACGCCGAGCTCGTCCGCGAGCCGGGCCCGCGCGAGAACGATCGGGTCGCGCAGACGCCAGCGCTCCATCTCGCCGTCCGGCCGGTACTTGACGGGATCGCCCCTGCCGTGGTCGGAGTAGCGATACGTGAACGCCTCGATGAAGACGGGCCCGTCGCCCGCGCGCGCCCGCTCGACCGCACGCTGCCCCGCGGCGCGCGTGGCCCAGACGTCCTGGCCGTCGACGCGCTCGGACGGAACGCCGATCGCCTGCGGCCGCGCGAGGATCCCGCCCGGGGTGACGTCGTCCGTCGGGGTGAACTCGCCGTACTGGTTGTTCTCGCAGACGTAGACGACGGGCAGCGACAGCACCTTGGCGAAGTTGATGCATTCGTGGAAGTAGGCCTGGTTGGCGGTTCCGTCGCCAAAGAACGCCACCGCGACGTCGCCGGTGCGCTTGAGCGACAGCCCCGCCCCGGTGGCCGCCGCGAGGCTGCCGCCCACGATTCCGAAGCAGCCGATCAGCCTGTGCTCGAGGTCGACCACGTTCATCGAGCCCGCGCGCGCGCCGCAGGTGCCGATCGACCGCCCCATGAGCTCGGCCATGAGCCCGACCGGCGACGAGCCGAGCGCGAGCACGTGGCCGTGACCGCGGTAGGTGCAGGCGACGCGATCGCCGTCCCCGAGCGCGCTGATGACGCCGACGCCGACGGCCTCCATACCGATGCAGAGGTGGGTCGAGCCGTAGACCTGGCCGCGCAGGAAGAGGTCGTGGACCTTCTCCTCGAAGCGGCGGATGAGCAACATCTGCCGGTAGAGGTCGAGATAGAGCTCCCGGTCCTCGCTGGTCGGCGCCGGCGTGTCGACCAGGCCGGGGGTCTCGAGGTCGCTCATAGGCTCGGGGCCATCAGGTGCCACGCGGTCTCGCGCTGGTAGCCATGGCCGATGCGGAACAGCGTGCCCTCGTCGAACGCCCGCCCGATCAGCTGCATCCCCACCGGAAGCCCGTCGTCGGAGAAGCCGCACGGGACCGAGAGGGCCGGCAGCCCGACGAGCGGCGGCAGCGCGTTGTAGCGCATGACGGCGGCGACGATGTCGAGCGTCTCGCCCGACTCGAGCGTGACGTCGGTCGCGCCGACGGGGGGCGCGGTGAACGGGACCGTCGGCGTGAGGATCGCGTCCACGTCGCGCAGCACGTCATCGAACTGGTCTCGGAGCAGTGTCCTGTAGCGCTGGGCCTGGATGTAGTGCGTGGCGAGATAGAGCTCGCCGACCTCGAGCAGGGCCCGGACGTCGTCGCCGTAGTCCTGCGGGCGCTCGCGCAACCAGGCCGCGTGGTAGGCCGCGGGCTCGGCGATGTCGACGGTCAGCAGCGCCGAGATGCTCGGCTCGAGGTCCGTCATCGGCACCTCGCGGACCTGGGCGCCGCCGGCCTCGAGCTCGTGAATCGCCGCCTCCACGGCGCTCGCGACGCCGGCCTGCAGGTCCGTCAGCGTGAAGTCCTCGATCAGCGCGATTCGCACGCCCTCGAGCCCGCGCTCGAGGTCGTCGCGGTAGGTCGGGACCGGCACGTTCGCCGTCTGCCGGTCCTTGGCGTCGAAGCCGGCGATGGCGGCGAGCATCAGCGCGCAGTCCTCGACGGTGCGGCACATCGGCCCGGCCGTGTCGAGCGTCCACGCCAGCGGCGTGATCCCGTGGTTGCTCACCCGCCCGATCGTCGGCCTGATCCCGGCGATGCCGTTGAAGGCTGCGGGCAGCCGTATCGAGCAGCCGGTGTCCGTGCCAATCGCGCCGCAGCAGAGCCTGGCGGCCACGGCCGCCCCGGAGCCGCCGCTCGACCCGCCCGGTGTGCGACCGGTGTCCCACGGGTTGCGAGCGGCCCCGTAGTGCGGGTTGTTCGTGGTCACGCCGTAGGCGAACTCGTGCATGTTGAGCCGGCCGACGAAGATGGCGCCGGCGGCACGAAGCCGGGCCGCGATCGTCGCGTCCTCGGCGGGAACGAAGTCCTGAAGCACCTTGCTGCCGGCGCTCGAGACCTCGCCGCGCACCCCGACCAGGTCCTTGAGGGCGATCGTCGTGCCGTGCAGCGGGCCGAGGTGGTAGCCGGCGGCGATGGAGGCCTCGGCCGCCCGGGCCGCGGCCAGCGCCTGCTCGCCCGAGACGTGGATGTAGGAGCCGAGCTGCGGGTCCACCTCCTCGATCCGGCGCAGGGTCGCCTCCACCAGCTCGACCGGGCTGAGCGCACCTCCCGCGATCTGCTCGCCGGCCTCGCGCAGGCCCAGCTCGGTCAGGTCGGCGGCGACGCTCACGACTCGTCGTCGCGTACGTCGGGATGGTGGTAGCGGACGCCGGGGCCCACGTCGCGACGCGCATCCATGAAGCGGTTGACCGCGTTGGCCTCGCGCAGCAACCCGTCGAGCTGCTCGGCTATCGCGGGCCGTCGCTCGGGGGCCAGCTCGAGCTCGGCCAGTCGCGCAAGCTGCTCCACCATCGCCTCGTCGACGGTCCGTTCGGCGTCAGCCATGGCGGTTTGCCTGCGCCGATCTCGCTGCCCACGGCATCGGATCCCAAACTA
>Ga0190271_10000148_pt1 | contig 35950 bp, 50 predicted proteins | sample Popmic356T_FD_133747 | JGI IMG/M metagenome (GOLD analysis project Ga0190271, IMG submission 133747) | Populus adjacent soil microbial communities from riparian zone of Weber River, Utah, USA - 356 T | ecosystem: Environmental > Terrestrial > Soil > Riparian zone | place: USA: Utah | collected...
ATGTCGCAATCGCGCACTCGCGGCATCTCCGATGCGCTCGCGATGCTCTCCGGGCAGAGCAGCCAGGCCGCGCAGCGCACCCGCGAGCTCGGGGCGGGCCTGGGCCGGGCGGGCAGCGAGATGTTTCGTGGCTACAGCTACCGGCAACCGAGCTTTCAGGGCGGTGTCAGCACACCCAGCTACGCGGCGGAGATTGAAGACCTCAAGCGACGGGGGTTGTGGCGATGAGTCTCTGGCTCCGAGGCGTGCCCCTCTCTCCCGAGGAGGAGGAAGAAGAGGGGGCTCCGCCGTTCGCCGCGCCTCCGGACCCTGCGCCCGTGGTGGCGAAGGCGCCGAACCCCATCGCGGAGCAGATCGCCAAGCTGCGCAGGCGCCTCCTCGAGGAGGGCGGGGACGTCAACCCGATGGAGCTCGCCGCGGCCCAAGTGGCGGACGCCCGGCAGGGCGCCTTCGACCGCGCCAGCGACGCCATCTACAGCGCGTTCACCGGGCGGCCCTACCAGCAGATTGACCGCGGCCCAGGGCAGATGGAGGGCCTGCGCCAGCGCCAGGCGCTCACCGACTCCGGGCGCGACCGAGACGCGGGGAAGCTGAAGGCGCTGGAGGGCCTCGAGGCGAACGAGCCCACCGGGCCGGGGGCAGACCTCCGTCGCTCCTTCTACCGCCGCTACTTCCCTGACCTTGCGGCCCAGATTGACGGGGCCACCCCCGCGCAGCTGGACAGCGCCTTCCCGTACCTCAAGGAAGGGCTGGAGATGGACGCGAAGCGGGGCGCAGCCACGGCCAAGGGCGAGGCGGACGCGCGCGAGCACGACCCCAGCCACCCCCAGGCGAAGAGTGACCGGGAGACGCTGCTCCGGCTGTTCCCCGACATGGAGCACCTGGTGGAGGGCAAGAGCGCCGCGCAGCTGAAGGAGCTGCGCAAGGCGCGCGAGGCCTGGGAGCGTCAGAAGCTCATCTCCACCGACAGGGGGCAGGCGGCGCAGGCAGACAGAGACTTCCGCAAGTCGATGGCGGAGTCGCAGCACGCCTTCCAGGCCCAGCAAGCGGCGGCGCAGCGAGCGGCGGCGGCTGAAGCGCGGGCGGCGGCGCAGGGCGATGCTGCGGAGCTGCGGCGCAGCCTGGCGCACGAGAAGGAGGGTGAGCGGCTGATGAAGGCCACCCCCACCGAGGTGGCCGCGCTGGAGCAGAAGCTCAAGCAGGTGGTGGGCCTGGTGGGGAACTTCGACGAGACGAACAAGGCGGCCATCGCAGGCCTCACGCCAGGCGAGGCGCGGCTCCAGGCGGCGGGCGCCTTCGGGCAGTGGTTCATGTCCGACAAGGGGAAGGACGTCTGGCAGACGGCCAGCGGCATCGTCTCCACGCTCCTGATGATGCAGTCCGGAAAGACGGTCACCGAGCAAGAGGTGGGTCGCAAGCTGAACGAGCTCGGGCTGCGCACCGACGCGGGCCCGCAGCAATTCAGACGCGGCCTCGCCAACCTCAGGGGCGAAATCGCGGCCACCCTGCGCCAGATTCAGTCTGGCTATGACCCTTCGGTGGTGGAGACCTACAAGAAGCGGGGCGGAGTCACCCCCGACCGCATCGAGTCCATCGGCCAGGGCGCAGCACCCGCTCCCGCCGAGCCACTCCCCAAGAAGGGGGACACCAAGAAGCTCAAGTCCGGCAAGACGGCCATCTTTGACGGGATGAAGTGGGTGCTCCCGTGAGCGGCCTCACCCCCGAGGAGGAGGCGGAGCTCGCGGCCCTCAACGCGGGCACCAGCGACGAGGACGAGCTCGCCGAGCTCAACGCGCAGCTCCCCGAGCCAGAGCCGCCCTCCATGCTCGACTCTGGCCTGCGCGGAGGCCTCCAGGGCCTCACCGCTGGCTTCAGCGACGAGCTGGCGGGTGGCCTGGGCTCGCTGGTGCCCGGCCTGGACAAGGAGCCCTACGAGCTCGCGGGGGACATCCAGGAGAAGGGCTGGCGGGAGGGCCTCTTCGGGGGCCAGGAGTCCTATGAGCAGGTGCGCGACCGCGTCCGCGGGGAGAACGCAGCCGCGCGGGAGGCGAACCCCTGGACCTACGGCGTCACCGAGGTGGCCGGGGACCTGGTCAACCCGCTCAACAAGCTCGGCGGGAAGCTGGCGGGGCGCGTCGCCCAGAACGCCATCTCAGGCGTGGGGGCCTCAGAGGGGAAGACCGCGGGGGAGATTGCGCGGGACGCAGCGGGCACCGCGGCGGTGGGGGAGGCGCTGGGCCTCGGAGCTCGGGGAGTCGCCGCCGGGGCACGGGCGATCGCCAAGTCGAAGCCGGTGCAAGGGCTCGCCAACCGCGCCGCGGTGAAGGCGGCGGGTGGCATCCAGCACAACATGCAGCACCTGGGGCAGGAGGAGGTGGAGCCGCTGGGCAAGGCGATGCTCGACGCGGACCTCATCCCGCTGCCCACCCACTGGGAGAACTCGAAGAAGAAGATTCTCGATCGCTCCAAGGCGTTCAAACAGAAGAGCTGGGACAAGGTCGAGTCGGTGCTCGCCTTCGTCGACCAGGAGACCGGGAAGCACTTCAACTGGGCCCAGGCCAAGCGCAACATCGATGCAGCCATTGGCAGGATGTCTCCGATGCAGCGGGAGATGGTGGCCCCGATGCTGGAGCGCATCGCCCGCAACTTCGAGACGAACGTGGCCGAGGGCGGGGGCTTCGCCGCGGCCAACCGGATGAAGTCCGACCTCTACGACGGCATCAATTACAAGGCGGACCCCAAGCTCAAAACACGGATGGAGAAGGAGCTCGTGCGGGCGCTCAAGGAGGAAATCGAGCGCCAGGTGGGGGACGTCTTCGGGAGCGTGGCCACGAGAGGGAAGGGGCCCGCTTCCACGGTTGAAGACCTCCGCCTCAAGGCGCCTGGGTACGGGACGCCCGCCGATGAGCTCACCGCCTGGGGCGTGCACCCGGACTCCGTGCCGTTCGACATCGGCGGGGTGATGCGGGGAGAGGAGCCCACGCAGTGGCTCGCCAACACGCCAGCGGCTTCAGACTGGTTCCGCCGGCACGGCTACATCCCCGAGGCAGAGGGGACAGCCAAGGAGGTCTGGAACAAGCCCCCTGCGCCCTGGCCCTCGAAAGCAGCCGCTGCGAAGACCGCGGGGGAAGACGCAGCCGCCCAGCTGCGCAAGGCCAATGCCGACTACGGCACCGGCACCGAGGCTGCGAAGCTCGCGCGCAAGGGTTGGAACCGGGAGATGGGCAACAACCAGGTCAGCCTCACGGATGTCATCTTGGGTGCGGGCGCGCTCGGTGGCGGGATGAGCACCGGCACCGGAGCGGGCACCATAGGGGGCACGGGCACCGGCCTTGGGCTGATCATCGCCAACCAGCTCAAGCGCAGGCGCGGGGACGCGCTGGTCTCCAAGGGCCTGCGGAACATGACCGGGGCCACGGGCGCCACCGGCTCCAAGCTGGCAGGCCTCTACGCTCGCGAGACGCAGCGCCAGGACCCTGACGTCTACCGCCCAGGCGTCCCCGAGGGCGTCGATGAGGAGACCTGGCGGGCGCTCCTGACTGAGCTCGCGAAGGGCCCCGCGGAAGCGGGCAAGAGCGCCACCTGGTGGTGGGGACAGAAGCCGCGATGACTCCGCCCCCGCCGGAGCCTCATCCGGAGCGGGCAGCCTTCCTCGCCCACCTCCTGCGGCTGATGGGGGTGCCGTACATCTACGGGGGCCGCAACACCAACGGGGTCGACTGCTGGGGCCTCATCGCGCTCGCCTACAAGGAGGCCGGCGGCTCGGTGCGCCTCATCGCCTGGTGGACGGACGTGGCCTGGAACACGCTGGGGAAGCTCGACAGCGAAGCGGAGCTCCAGCCTGGAGACCTCGCCTTCTACGGGGGCGCCGGGCCGAAGGACGTGGCCCACGTCATGGTCTGTCTATCCAACGGCCTGGTGATGGGCGCCTCCGGGGGAGACTCCACAACAAAGACAATCCCCGAGGCGCTCAGGGTCGGTGCGAAGGTGAAAGTCTTTGAGTCATTGACTGCCTACAACAAGCAACGAGGAGACTTCAGGGGCTTCAGACGACTCGCTTTCAGAGGTGAGTGATGGACCCCATCCCGCTCCCGGTCTCAGACGCGCCGAACGTCCTCGGCTCCATCCTCGTCGGGCTCTACAGCCTGCTGGCGCCCCTCCTCATGGCCGCGGTGGCCTTCGGGGTGCGGTGGCTGAACGAGCGCACCGCGAGCAACCGGGCCCTCAAGGTCCTCGGCCAGGTCGCGGAGGTGGTTCAGAGCGTGGTGGCACACGTCGAAATCTCGATGCGCCCGCTGGTGCAGAAGGCCCTCGAGGACGGCAAGCTCACCCCGGAGGAGGCGACGGAGCTGAAGAAGCACGCGCTCGACCTGGTGAAGGACAGCTTGGGGACAGAGGGACTCGAGGCGCTCAAGCGGGCACTGGGGCTCACCGGAGACGGAGCGGTGGCGACCTACCTGTCCGGTCTGGTGGAGCGGGCCTTGGGCCTCCAGCGGGCCGCTGGAACCCTCCCGCCCCCAGCTCCGAACGGGGCCAGCTCGTCTTTTCAGACCGGCCATTCCTCGAAGTGAGGGATGGCCTCTCGGCCGTGCTCCCTGTGGCTCGCGTTCATCTCGACGCAATGGCCACCTGGGAGAGCACCCGAGGCGTGGCACTCCGGGCCGAGGCCGGAGCCCGCGTTTCCGACGTCCTCGGGCTCTTCGCCTTTGGGGAGTGGCGGCCCGCCTCTCGAGGAATCACGCTCGGGGCGGGCGCCCGCGTCACCTTCTGAGGCCCACTATCCGCGCGACACTCCTCCCCACGAAGGCTGTCCCGTTCAGGATGAACACCTCGCCCTCCCGCATGAATGGGTGGGCAACAAGCGTGAAAGGGCAAAGCGTCTCCGCGCTCACTACCGTGGACGCGGTCAGCTGCGGGCGACGCACGAAGAGCGCGCCCAGCGCTCCCAGCAGAGCCTCTCGCCTGGTGAGCTTCACGCCCGGAGCGTAGCTCGCTCGGGTCGCGGATGAGCGGCGCGCAGTAGTCGCACGGCATGGGGCCGGAGTGTCGACAGCCCCGGTCCACTGACAACCCAAGCGACAGCTGCCTCCCATCCTCAACCGGTTGTGTCTTTGCCCTCGCCGTCGACATCTGAACCACCATTCCTTGTGTCCGACCCACTCGAATCATCGGACGTGGCGGGGTCAAAGATGCGGACGGGAGCACTCACCTGCCCGGCGCCCGTTGGGTCCGATAAGGTTGATTACGTAAACTGAGCTAGGAAACGACCTGGAATGTCAGACCGGCATGGCAGAACAGTTAACCATGCCATCCTACGACAACCCCGAAGATTTCTGGCGCAACACGAAGGCCGAAGGCGACTGCCTGATTTGGCAAGGGCCCCTCGTTCCTGTCACCGGCTACGGCTACGTCTTCCGCAACGGGAAGGTGAACCGCGCGCACCGCGTGGCGTGGGAGCTGGCGAATGGCCGGCCGCCACCGCCAAGGAAGTACGGCCCGGGAGGGCTGGTCATCCTGCACGCATGCGATCGGCCCGCCTGCGTCAACCCAGCGCACCTCAGCCTCGGAACCCAGGCCGAGAACCAAAAACAGGCCACCCAACGGGGTCGCGGCAAGCCTCGGGGCCGGGCCAGCCTGACCGCGACGGACGCGACCGAAATCAAGGCGGCGCTGGCCCGTGGCGAGCTTCAGGCCACCATCGCCCTCCGGTTCGGGGTCACGCCAGCGGCCATCTCCCATATCAACACCGGGAAGACCTGGGGCCACATCTAGCCTCACTCCGTCCACGCCTTGCGGAGGGCGTAGTCCATCTCGCTCCGAGCCGAGTCCCGCTCCTCGCGGTACGTCTCGGCGCGTTCATCTAGCCGCACCATCGCCTCGCTGAGGTCGGCCACTACCTGGTCCCTGCGCGCGATCTCGCTCTTGGCTGCCGCCAGCCCCGTGGTGAGGCTCTCGCACTGGGCCCGTAGCCGCACGAGTTCAATTCGGATGCCTTCGTCGTGGCGGTCGCAGACATCCTGCTCCACGGCCACCTGGTTGAGCGCCGCGGCCAGCCCATCGCGCTCCTTCATCACTCTGCGGAGGCGCTCCCAGAGCATCCCCTCGGCAAGCGCCGCGCCGCAGAGGCCCTGGGCGAGGCGGTGCATGGTCGCCCCGTGGTGGCTCGTCGCCGCGCAGTCGAGACAGACGCCCCAGACGCAGCTGGGGTCCGGCTGGAAGATGACCACCGCCTCCGCACCGCACTCGCAGCGGAGAGCGCTCACAGGTCGCCCCGGCCGTGCGGGAAGTCAGGCTGCCCCTCGGCCACCGCACGAGCTCGGGCCTGCAACGCCAGGCGCTCGCACTGCGCGCGGACGTAGGGGATGTCGCGGTAGACGCCACCTTCGCGTGGGCCGAGAAGGACCTCCGGCAGAAACCGGCCACTGTCGGCCGGGCGGAAGTCCCCATAGTGGGCCATGTCGAAGCCTAGCCAGAAGACGTTGTCAGGCTCCCCTGGCTTCGGGACGTGACAGACGTCGCCCTTGCACGCGCTGGCGTAGGTCAGTCCTCCGTGCACCTCGACGCCATCGAGCGCGTCGGCGCTGTAGCCCTGCCCATGCCACGGGTGGCCCGGCGGCATCCCGACGTAGCCGCAGAGGTGGCCGGTCACCTGGCGGGTGATGAGACACGGGAACCCGTAGGCCTCGAATTCGACCCTGTCCGGCTCGTCCTTCCAGGGCCCCGCTGGCCACGTCGACTTGTCGATCACCCTCTCCTCTTTGGTCTGCGTCATCAGCTCACCCTCCCCTTTTGTCAGAGCCCGCCAGGAGCGCATCGGTGCACAGCCGCGCGTAGTGCTGCGCCCAGCACGTGTGACACGTCCGCTGAGGCTCGCATCGGCACTCCAGCTGCGTGAGGGCGCAGACCAGCGCGTCAGCCTTGGCCGCGAGCTCGGTGGGGCTCATGGAACCTCCCGATCGACTCGCGCCCTCTCGACGAAGGCCATCAGGGCCTCGAACACCTCGGGCTCAAGCACGATGGTGTTGGTGACGTGGATTCCCTCGTGCGCCCCCGTGGTCAGGACCACCGAGCCGTAGCCATCGGTCCGGGCGTAGACCCCGTCACCCAGGTAGAAGCCCTCGAGCGCACTCACGGCGCCACCTTCTTCCACGGGTCAGGCACGCCCTGACACAAGAGGCAGTCCGGCTCAGACTTCGCCTTGTGGTCGTTGTCGTTGTGGCTGTTCTCCCAGAGCGACCAGTCCTCGCACGGGGGGCACAACTCCAGGCCTGACCCGCCGTCGTTGGTGAGCTTGCCGCAGGCGCGGCACTTCACCGGCTGGTTGCCGCGACTGAAGCGCCTCATCGCGCACCTCCAAACTGCTCCACCATGTCGGGGTCGGAGACGAAGGCCACTACGAAGCCCAGCTCGTGAATGAGCTGGAGGTCGCGCTTGTCGAGCGTCTTCTTCCCCGCGAGCTGGGCGAAGAGGTGGGCGTTGTGGCAGTGCGGATACACCTTCGTCAGTCCGTACACGTTGCGAGCAAAGACAGAGACGGTGGGAGCGGGACTCGGAACATTCGGTTGCATGGGGACTTCTCCTGAACGCCCCACTGGGGGCGACAGGGAGAGTCATAGGCCAACGGTTAACCATCGTCAACACGCGGTCAGGCAGCCTCTCCCCTCGCGAGGAGGTGCAGCTGGGTGGCGATGTAGCGGTAGAGGGTAACCCCCTGCTTTCGGGCCTGCTTGCCGAGCTCGGCGAGGTCATCGAGCCTCACCCGGGTGGCGATGAGCTGGGTCTGCATCCTGGGGAGCACCTCGCCGGGGTCTCTCAGGGACTTGAGCGAGGAGCCCCGCCGGAGCTGGTGGTAGTGCGGCTCGCAGAGCCCCAGCGCCCTCGCCTCTCGAGCACAACCCCTGAACTTGCACGCTGTCGCCTTTGCCATGGTGGCCTCCGTATACCAACGGCCAGTTTACTCGGGGGCGGCTTCGCCCGCCTCCCCTTCGGTCTCCGCGGGGATGGCCCAAGGGGAGGGCTTGTGCCGGGTGACCGTCTGGACCTTCTTGACCTCCAGCGCCCTCGCCTGCTCCAGCCGATCGAGAATCCGCCGCACCTCCGTCGAGACGGCCGGGCGCTCCCCCTTGGGCATGTCCCGCACCCGTTTCATCACCAGGCGCTTTAGGTCCGCCTGGGAGAGCCTCTCCTCCGCGACGATGGCCGCTCTCACCTCCGGCCCCAGCTCCGCCTCGAGGATGTTCCGGGCCTTCGGGACGTCGATGGACTTCCGGGCGGTGACCTTCACCCCGTACACCCAGCCATTAGGCAGGGGGACCGGGTGGGCCACCGCGTACTCCTCGAGGGCCGCCCTCACCTTCCTGGTCGCCTCCTCGAGGAGCTCCAGGTTGGAGAGGGCCATGGCTGCGCTCTCCTCGTCAATCATGGGGCTCGCGGCGTGAAAGCCCATGGTCACCAGCGCCCGCTTTGCCGGGCAGAAGGGGAAGGCCGGACAGAAGGTGCACCAGCGGCCCTGACGGGTCGGGAGCCGGGTGGGCTCGGAGTGGCTGGCCATGTGCCCGTAGCGGGTGCGGAGCTCGGTGAGGGCGTCCTCCACCACGTCCAGGTCGATGTCGCCGAGCTCCGCGCTGTCGAAGTACGGCTCCAGCGCCCCGGGCCGGATGATGCCGACCACCGCCTTCCGCTTGCCGTAGAGGGTCGCGGCCAGGAGGGCGTAACCCCTTAGTTGCCAGTTTTCCCGCACCGGCCCCAGGTCGCGAAAGCCGCTCTTGTAGTCGATGACAATCACCGCGTCGCTCGTGGTGCCCAGCACGTCGAGCGTGCCCACGAGCTCGCCGGGGCGCTTGAGGCGGTAGGCCTCGTCGCGGGAGATGCCTCGCCCGAGCTCGCGCGCCGTCATCCGGTCGAGGTCGAGGGCGATGGCAACCTCGTAGGCGAACCCGTCCGCGTTCAAGGTCTGCATCGCGTCCACGTCGATGGATTCGAGCGCCTCCTGGTGCTCCTTCGGCGCCGCGGCCAGCGCGGCCTCCCGCCCCATCGTCGGGACGCGCTGGAGGAAGGCATGCACCACGTGGCCGTAGGAGGCCCACGCGCCCTGGGTCGGCGACTGCTGGAGGACGAGCGAGGCGGTGCACTCGATCGCCCGCTCCAGACCAGACATGGAGATTTCAAGCATCGCCGAACCCCTTACTCGTCTCGCGGTTCGCCCACGCGCCGATCGCGTCGTACACGGCATGGAGCATTGCCGGCGGGGACTCCGCCATCCCCACCAGGTGGCACGTCTTCGCAAGACCTGCCACGAAGGTCATCTTCAGGCACAGGCGCATCGACTCGGACTCGAAGCCGGGCGGCAACTCTTTGGTGGAGACGAACTCCCGCCACAGCTCTTCGACGTCGACCTTGGGCGTCATTGCGGATGAATCCCCTGACAGCCGAGCTCGCTGGGCTCGGCGCGGATGTAGATGCCTGAGACGGTGACCCGCTGACAGGCACAACAGACCTCCAGCGGGCCGGCCTCGGAGCCGGCATCCAAGCGGACCCTCACCGCCACACGGTTCGGCTCCCGCGCGTCCCAGCACTCGGCACAGAGGGCGTGTCGCCAGCGACTGCTCACAGCCCCTCCCTCGCCCGCATCACCGCGATGAGCGCGTCGTCCACCTCGATGGCAAGGCGTGAGAGCGCATCCTGAACGCCCTTCCGCTCGGTGGAGGACGCCCACCGCTGAAGCGCCTGGCGAAACTGGGCGAGCATCCGTGAGCCCTTCTCGTCGATCTCCTCGGGCTTCATTCCTTCCCTTTCTTCGAGAACTCGGAGGCCTTCGGGCAACTGCTGAAGTGAGAGACGTAGGAGGACGCGGCGCGGATGGCCACCGGGTTCCCGTCCGCGTCGTCGCGGAGAATCCAGCACGGGGCCCGCTTGTCGAGCACCTGTGTCTTCCCCTCCATGTCCTTCGCGAAGATGAGGGGGATGCCACAGGCCTTACAGGGACGTTCGGTCATTCGGCCTCCCGCTCGCGCGCGAGCTCGCCCAGCAATCGCTTCGCCTCTTCCGGCCCGAGGGCATCGCGGACCATCTCGTCTGCCTCCTCGATGGTGCAAGCGTCGGCGAGAATCCTCACCAGCGCGCGGCGCCACCGCAGCTGATCAACCAGTCCGTCAGCTATGACCTCCAAAGCATCGGCGGCCCGTTCCGCGGCAAGGGTGGCGCGGTCAACGTCGCGGTCCTCGCTCACGCCCCAGCCTTCTTGTTGGCGATGATGGCCTTGCAGTCCGCGTACGCCTTCGAGATGCGCTCCTGGATGTCCTGCGGAAAGGCACCGACCTCCTTCGCCAGCGCCTTCACGCCCTTCTCATCGTTGGCGTTCGCCGCGGCGAACATCTTGCCAATGAGCGCCTGTGCCGCGCTGTCGGGGTCGCCTCCGCTGGCCTTCGGCTTCTCCTCGGCTGGAGCCGATGGCTGCGCTGGGCTCGCCTCCACCACCTCCCCGGTCTCCGCGTTGAAGTCGCTCGGGGGCTCGGGGGCCCGCGAGGCCTCCATCTCCTCGAGCACGTTCGACCGCTCCGCGCGCCGCATGGGGCCCATGTCCTTCTCTTTGACCTCCTCCCACTCGTCGGTGGTGCCCACCGCAAGGACGATGTCGCTGTAGACGTAGTCAATCAGCGCGGAGGCCGCGCGCCAGCGGAGCATGTTCGCCCGGTAGGCGCTCCAGGTGGACTTGCCGGTCAGCCCCGCCTTCTCCGCGTCCTTGAACGTGAATGTCGCCTTCTGCGGCCCCTCCGTCCCCACCCGCTCCGTCTCGAAGGTGGCTGACTCGTTGTCGGAGTGCGTGCAGCGGAAGTATTTGCAGACGTCCCGCCGCGCCTGGACGAGGGCGATTTTCAGCTGGGCCGAGACGTAGGGCTTCCCCTGGATGACGTTGACGCCCCGGATGGCAGCCAGGGGGCTGAGACCGAGCTCGCGACCCAGGAGCATGACGATGAGCACATCGTTGGGCTTCTTCTTCAGCGCGTCGGGGATGATGGCCGCGTCGCTGAACATCTTCGCCATCCGCCAGGCCTCCTCGAGGTCGGTGGGCTCGAACCCCAGCGGGGGCTTCCCCGCCTTCGCCATCGCTCCCCCCATCTCCATCGTGGCCAGCTGCGCTCCGTTGCTGGTCGTCTTCTGCGTCGTCGGGTCCGCCATCTGCTTCTCCTTGGGTGGTCGTACGTGGGCGCGTATACCATCGGCCACTGACATCAGGCCCGAGGAATCGCCCGGTCTGGTAGACTTCTCCCCAAGTTCTCCCTCGTAAGTCCCTGTGACCAAACGAAAGACAACCACCCACGCGCCCCCGTGGTGCTTCTCCGGCCCCGTCCGAGACGCGGAGCTAGGTGGGGCGTGGTGGTGCCGTGTGGGGAGAGAGTTTTTCGATGCGCTCATGCCTCCCCGCAGGCGTAGGGTTGCGGACGCTTCGTGTCAGACCCCGGATCTAAGTGGGCAAACAAAGAGCGGTCACCGGGGGCTAACCGGTGCCGCTCCGACAACCCGCAGCATCGATTCAAAGGGGAAGACCTTTGAAGAGCCGCGTTTCGACGCACCATCTAGCAACGCCCTCCGACATCCGCCAAGCCCGCATCTCGACTGTGACGCGGGGGCAACAGTGAGCGGGGGGTTGTGGCTCCAGGTTGACGTTGATTTCTCGGATGACCCCCGCGTCATCGACGCGGCCGCGGAGCTGGGCGTCGACCCCGACTATTTGGCTGGGAAGATGCTCCGGGTCTGGGGCTTCACCCTGAAGCACGCGCCCAGCGGGGTCATCGAGAGCCGGAGCCCGGCGGAGATCGTCGAGATGGCCGCCCGCTGGCCCACCGAAAGGCGCGGCGAACTGGTGGCCGCCCTGCATGCCGTTGGGCTTATTCACGTGGCCAAAACGCGCGCAGAGATGCGCGGATGGGTCGAGCGCTACGGTCGCCTCGTGGTGGTCCGCGAGAAGGCCAAAACAAAGAAGCGCCGGCAAAGACTGAAGAAATCCTCAGAACGTCCCCAGGGACGTCCCCCCATGCGTCCCGGGGACGTCCCCCAAATGTCCCCGGGGGAGAGTAGAGGAGAGGAAACATATAGAGATCCGGCGGACGGACGGACGGAGAGCCGTTCAGGACCAGCCCCAGAGCCTTCAGTCCGTCCGTCCGTCCGTCCCCCCATGGCACCCTCTGCCGAGATTGAGGGGCTCTGGGCCGCGCTTTCGGCCGCGGGCGGCGCAAAGGCCGGAAGGCGCCCGCCAGACCTCGCGGAGCTCTGGGCGCTGGTGAAGGGCTCCCCCACCATCCCGCGAGCCGTAGCGGCCTACGTGCGGGCCCTGAAGCAGACCGGGGAAGGAAGCCTGCGCAACAAGTCCGTCGACAACTTCCTCCGCACCGCGGCGTGGCGCATCGAAGCGGAGCCCGAGTTCATGCCGGAACCAGACCCGGAACCGCTCCCGGCCTGTGAGCTGTGCGACGAGATTGCCTCCGGCTTCGGCCCTGGCTACTGGGTCCGATTCGACTCCTACGGGCACCGCCTGTGTAAGCGCTGCTTCGACGCGAAGCCCGCCAGCGTCGAGACCGTCGATGCGATGTCTGTCTGGGTGGCGTCGCGCCGACGCGAGCTCAGCACCCCAATTCTCCCAGCCCTCGAGGTGGTCCGATGAGCAACCCCAAGGCTGTCCTCGCCCACAAGTTCTTCTCCGACGACTCCGGGGCGCTACGCGCCGCGTCGGCCAAGGCCAAGGAGCTCGACCCCGCGGCCTTCGCGTGCAGGCCTCGGGACGCCCCGGCCTCCGCGCGCTGTCAAATCCGGCTCAACGTCGAGCGGGTGGAGAAAGACGGCGTCCACGTGACCACCCTGCTCTGCGGCTCAGGGCGGACCTGGGCGGAGGCCCTGGAGATGTTCTGGAACTGGCACCAGGACCAGCTCAAGCCGGGGAGAGACGCTTGAGCCTCGAGGAGGCGATCGCCAAGCTCCGCGAGGTGAACCCGGGCGTCGAGCTCGTGGCCCACCTGGCCCCGGACGTGGTCCTCCCCGAGCTCGCCCGCCTGGGGGTTCTCGAATTCCGCGGTGACCCCGATGTCCCGCCGGGCGAGGCGCTCATCCTCACCCGCCCGGAGTCGGAGCGGCGGAAGACCGAGATGCGGGTGAACGCCACGCGGGGGCTCGCGTGAGCGCGAAGACGCTGGCCTCGGAAGCCCAGCGGGCGCTGGAGGCGATGGCGCTGGAGGCGCTCGCCCCGCCCGCGAAGCCCCCGCGCTGCTACGTCTGCGACAAGCCCCAGGGCGTCTCGCCGGGGGTGCTCGTCTGCGCCTCCTGCGCGCTCCAGATTTGTCGGACCCACCGGATAGGGGACAGGGCGTGAGCAAGCCAGACGAGCCGAAGCCCGAGCCACCGCCAGACGACAAGCGAGGCTGGCACGCCGACCCGTGGCTCACGCGGGAACTGCCGTGACGAGCGCCCAGGCCAGAGGCCGGGCCCGGAGAGTGACGGCGACCGCCTGCATGGGCGTGTTGTTCGGCTGGTACGGGGCGCAGGCTGGCCTGATGCTGGGGGTCTTCAAAAGCGCCAGTTCGGAGAGGGACTCTTGAGCCGCCCTAAGCGCCCAGAAGAGCGGCAGGCGTCGGTGGTTACCTGCGTGGAATGCGGGTGCGCAGCCCCACGAACGGGGCCAGTGCAAAAATACTGCGAGCCATGCTCTATCGAGAAGCAGCGCGCCCGACAGGCGAAATGGCAGCGGACCTACGGCAAGCCGCCCAACAAGGCGCTGGTTACGGCTCGCAGAGAACGCGTCCGGGCGACTGCCGGAGCGGCCAGTATCGGCGTGGCCGGCGGAATCGGGTGGAACCCTGCGGACGTGGTTCCGCTGCTCTGGCGGGTTGAGGTCGGCATTCCGTATAGCGAAGCAATTTCTAAGAATGCAGTGCACCAACTCGACCACCGCGGCCACATCTTCCTGAGGCGCAAGTCGAGCCAGATGCGGAATGCGATAGCCATTGCCGTAAAAGCAGCTATCGGCGGGCGAAGAGTTGTGACCAACAAAATCTGGCTCGACATCCTTATCGAGAAAGCCACCCACAAAAGCGATGCCGTCAACTCCGTCGACACCGTCTGCGACGCCGTTAAAATGGCCATCCCCGTTGACGACCGGTGGTATGCCATTCGGCGGTTGGATTGGCGCGTTGTGAAGACGAATCCAATGATCGTCGTCGGCATAGGCCAGGACTCGGACGTCGACTCTCAAGTGTGTTCGATGTGCGGGGGCGTGAAGCCGCTCGAGGCATTCAATAGGAACCGAGCAAACAAGAAGACTGGCCGCAACCGCGAGTGCTCGATGTGCCGTATCTCGGAGCGCAGCCTCGAAAGCCAGACTCGGAGAGCCGCCCTCCCGCCACCCCGGAACGCGCTTTCAGGCCAGGCTCAGTTATTCGCCAGTGACGCCGCGCCGCTATCGGCCTCCAACGCTATGCTGCCGCTGCGTCGCCGTGTCGCGACGCCAGCGGTCTACAGGCCAACAAAGGAGTAGCGCCATGAGCAAAAAGCCTCCCGTCGCATTCCCTCCGGACAAACCGCGTCTGATGGCAGTCGAGGGGAAGCCGGAGCCGAAACCCACGCCCGCGCAGGTGGTGAAGTTCTGGGGGGTGGCCAGGCTCGACACCGGGGGCTACCACGTGGTGGAGGTCGACCTCCCGCTCGATGACCCGCGGGTGCGCGTCACCACCCGCTCGCGCCTGCCCAAACACCACGCCTATGAGCAGCTCATCCTCGCCAGCCGGCGGGGCGTCTTCATGCCCCCGCCAAGGCCTCACGGGCAGGGCGGCGGGGGCGCGGCGTGATTGACCTCATCCGCGTCCTCGCCTGGCCGGTGGCCTGCGTGGCGATGTTCGGCCTGGCGCTGTGGTTCCTCCGCCGAATGGAGCACGTCTTCCAGGGGATGCTCAACGCGAGGCTCAAGCTGATGACCCAACACTCCCTCGAGGCGAAGGAGTACGCGGAGCAGGCCCGCGAGCTCGCGAAGAAGGCCCACGAGCTCTCTGCGCGGCTGGAGCAGGCCCTCACCCGCACGGAGGCCCAGGTCTCCGAGCTCCAGGACCACCTGGAGCGTGTCGACAACCGCACCGCGCCTGTCGACAAGGGCCGGGTTCCTGCCATCAAATTCGGGCCATGACCAAGCCAACCGTTGGGAGAGTGGTGCACTACCAGGCCTACGGCACACCGGGGGGCGAGTTCCCCGGTGTGCCCCGCGCGGCAATCATCACCGAGGTGCACAGCGAGACAGAGGTGGGCGTCTGCGTCCTCAACCCCTCCGGCATCTTCTTCAACCGCGTCTCCTACGACGCGGACGGGAAGCCTGGCTCGTGGCGCTGGCCGCCGAGGGAGCCATGATCTGCTCCCACTGCGGTCGCGAGGTGAACTGGCACCAGGCCAAGCGCGAGGGCTGGCTCTTCTCGAGGGTCACCCCGGGCACCGGAGAGCGCGTGCCGCACTGCCCGGCTTGCGAGAAGGCCCGCCGGGCCCTCAGCAAGGCGGCCCACCAGGCAGAGCAGAAGACCCGCGAGGCGGCGGCGGGCTAGAGCCCCAGCCCAGCGCGGACGAAGCGGAGGATGCACTCGCCGCAGACGTCCTTCGAGGTGCCGAGCTGGGCCCCGGTGATGGCCATCCACCCGTTGGGCACGCGCTGAAGCGCAGCGTCCAGCGGGGAGGGCTCGATCGCCCCGCACACGTCGCACTTCGACACGTGCACCTCGGTGGTCTTCTTCTCGGTGGTGCGGCTCATGCCCGCCTCGCCCGCACCACCGCCTCCGAGAGGAGCTCCGCCGCGAGCTCGCCGATGCGAACCTCCCGCGCCGCGGCCATCTGGAGCAGCTCCCGCCGCAAGGCGGGCTCGCAGTAGATGGCGATTCGCCCCCGCTCCCCACCACCAGCAAGCCGCACGTACCCGGGCCGGGACTTCGAGGGCACCTTGCGCAAGCGTGGCTCGGGGGCCACCGCCAGCGGCGGGGGCTTCTCCTTCACCGTGCGCTTCTGCGTGAACGTGGGCAGCGGCTTTGGCTTGGCGCTCATCTTGTCGACCTCCCCACCAACGAGAAAACCTCAGAGGCCAGCGCGCGGGCTTCCTCCGCCGCCCTGTCGCGCGGAGCGTACTGGGCCACACCGACGCCCGCCCCGATGCTCTCACCCCACGCCGTCCGGTGGGTCACCACCGTCCGAAGGACGGGCAACCCCACGTCCCCCAGACATCCGCGCAAGGCCTGGCCCAGCGTCGTCCGCGGCATCACCCGCGACATCACCAGCGCGCCGCGAAGCTTGGGCCTCAGCGTCTGCGCCCGCTTCAGCGTCTCCACCGCCGCGCGCAGCGCCCACACGTCCCCGGCAAACTGTCCGCAGGGGATGATGGCCACATCCGCCGTCAGCAGCGCGGACACCTGGACATCATCCGAGCGGCCCGGGGTGTCGATGAACACGTGCCGGAAGCGCCGGGCCAGTCGCGGGAGCTGCTCCTTGGAGTGCATCCCTCGCCCCATCGCTGTCACGGTCGGCGGGCACAGGCCTCGCTCCGCGGCCATCCCCAGCGCCTCAAGGAGCGTCCCTTGTGCATCCGCGTCGACCGCGAGCACCTCACCGCCCCTCGAGGCTGCCTCCCACGCCAAAGCAAGCGCCAAGGTGGACTTACCTGTCCCCCCCTTCTGCGAGATGAGCGCCACCGTAGCCATCGACCCATTGCGCCATACCGCAACCGCGCGACTGCCACAAGGCGCGATTTCGCCATGTTGCGATTGTGACACAGGGCAAGTTGACAAGCCTAAGCGGTTTGGTGGATAAGTAGGCCCATGGACGCAACCAACGCAATGCAGACGATTCGGATCGGCGGTCGGGACTTCACGGTCGCGGTGGAGCAGAGCGCGCCCCTGGCGGACGGCACCACCCTGGCGGTGTACTTCCTCACCGGCAAGCGGGGCGCGACCTATGGGACCATGCGGTGCATGCGCGACGGGAAGCACACCGACCTGATGTTTCTGGCCCACGCTGGCCGAGGGTTCGGCATCCCCGCCGGCTTCGAGCGCGTCCGCCTCACCGACCGCAACGGCACCCTCGAGGTGGTTCAGTGAGCCGCTGGTCAGACGCCACGCACAACTGGAAGCGGAGCCGCGTCCTCGCGGCTGGGGCCAAGGGCGGGATGGAGTGCCCCGCCTGCGGCTCCACCGAGGAGAAGGAGGACAACGGAGACACCCGCGAGCCCACGCTGTTGTGCCTCGCCTGCGGTGAGCAGTTCGACCTGGAGCCGGAGCATGACGATGACGAGCAAGCGTAAGAACCCCCACGCGGTGGCGCTGGGCCGCAAGGGGGGCAAGGTGACGTCCCCCGCCAAGCGCGCCGCGGTGCGCGCCAACGGCGCCAAGGGGGGCACCAAGGTGGAGCTCGTGCAGGGCGTCCACCCCGAGGCGGAGCTGGTGGAGCTCACCCCGCAGGGCTGGTGGTACAAGGCGGGCACCCCGGCTGCGTGGCAGTGGCTCAAGCGACACAGCACCGCTCGACGTGGGGAGCGCGGCGCGGTGCTCTGGCTCGCGCCCAAGATGACGGGTGGCAAATGAGGCGCACCGAGAAGCGAGAGGAGACCAAGGTGGTCGCCTCCACCGTGTGGTGGGTGGAGTGCGATCGCTGCGGGGAGGCGGGCCCGGAGGAGGAGCAACCCAAGGGCTGGTGGACCCTCGAGGAGGCGCCACCTAACGGCTCGTGCAGGACGCGGGATGTGTGGTTTGACCTCTGCCCACCCTGCTCCGCGGTCACCCGGGGTGAACTGATTGCCGCACGGGGACGGCTGCTCTCAGGCTCGTTGAAGTAGCGCGATGTCGCACTCGCGTCATTTCGCTAGAATCGAGGGCGCATGGCGCTTCAGAAGAAGCCGGAATCAAGGCCCAAGCCCAAGCGCGACGCCAAGGGCCGGCTCCTCAAGGGAGGGACGGCCAACCCTGGCGGACGGCCGAAGGGCCTCGCCGCGTACATCCGCGAGAAGACCAGCGACCTGACGGAGGTGGCGGAGTTCATGCTCGCCACCATGCGCGGGCGCCCAGTCATCGGCGAGGGCGAGGAGATGAGCATCCACCACATCCCCGCGATGCGGGACAGGCTCGACGCGGCGAAGTGGCTCGCCGACAGAGCCATCGGGAAGACTCCGGACGTGGTGGCCCTCGAGGCGACCCACCACGGCGAGGACGGGCCCCGGCTGAAGGAGATGACCAGCGCGGCCTTGCTGAAGCTACTCGACGCGACCGAGGAGCCCCGAGGTGACGCTTCCAGCGAAGCTGAGGAGTAAGGAGCTCCGCGAGCTCCGGGCGCTCATCTCGGAGCAGGAGCGCCAGGCCCTCCGCCCCGAGCTCGTCGCCGAAGCCTGGCGCCGCGGCGACCTGGTCTACAAGCTCCACGACGGACAGCGGGGCATCCTCCAGCGCTGGAGCGCCACCAGCTTCTCCCGCCTGGTGCTCGAAATCGCGCGCCGCTGGGGGAAGACCTGGCTCCTGTGCTGCGTCTCGGTGATGGTCTGTCTGCGCAAGCCCGGAGCGGTGGTGGTCTACGGCGCGCCGACCCTCAAGCACCTCAGTGCGTTCATCCTCCCCACGCTGGAGGCCATCACCCGCGATGCGCCGGACGGCCTCGGGGGCAGCTTCAACACCGCCAGCGGGGAGTGGCGCTTCCCCAATGGGAGCGTCATCCGGCTCTTCGGTTGCGATGACAAACACAAGGCGGATAGGGGGCGCGGCACGGGGGCGGACCTCGCCATTTTGGACGAAGCCGGCTTCATTCCGCTCTGTCGCTACGTGCTCAAGAGCGTGCTCCGCCCGCAGACGCTGCACACCGGGGGGCGGACACTCATCGCGTCGACCCCAGCGGAAGAGCCGGACCACGACTTCACCGCGCTGGCGGAGCGGGCGGAGTCCCGCGGCAACTACGAGCGCGCCACCATCCACGACAACCCGCTGCTCACCGAGGAGCAGATTGCTGTCTTCATCGCGGAGGACGCGGCGGACGAGGGGATGGCCCCCGCCGAATACCAGCTCACCGACGACTTCCGCCGCGAGTACATGGCGGAGCGAGTCGTCAACAAAATGCTGGTGGCCGTGCCGGAGTGGGAGCACCAGCGCGCCCAGCTCCTGGTCGAGCGGAAGCGGCCCGAATACTTCGACGGGCTCGTCAGCCTCGATTTCGGCGGTGCAGACCCCCACTTCGCGCTCCTCGGCTACTTCGATTTCAAGCGGGCAGTCACCTACGTGGAAGAGGAGGTCTTCCTTCACGGCGGGGAGACCACCGCCGAGCTCGCCGCGGCGCTGAAGGCGGCGGAGCGGCGGTGCTGGGGCGTGGACCGCTGGGAGGGGACGGTGCGCGGCGCCTTCGAGGGCTACGACAGGCTCCTCGCCAATCTGCCCGACGAGATGAGCGAGGCCATCAACCAGTCCGCGCCGCACCAGCCCCTCGCTCGCTTCGCCGACCACGACACCCAGCTCATCAGGGACCTCTACCAGCTCCACGGCATCCTCTTCGTCCCCACCGACAAGAGCGACAAGCGCCACCACGTGAACCTCCTCCGGGTGGCCATCCGCGAGGGGACCTTCGAGGTGCACCCGCGCTGCAAGCACCTGGACAGGCACCTGCGCACCACGATGTGGAAGGACCACCGCCGCAAGGACTTCGCGCGCAAGCACGAGGAGCACGGGGACGGGGTGGACACTGCCAGTTACCTGCTCCGCAACGTCGACCCCCAGCGGAACCCCTACCCCAAGCGGGTGGACGCCTGGGGCCACGACGCCACCCCGCGAGCTCGACCTCAGGCGCCCCTCGAGGATGAGGTGCGGCCATCCGACATCATCTCCGCCATGGTCGGCGGGAGCCGCCTCGCTCGACGGTTGACCCGAAGGCGGTAGACTCTGGCGCATTCTCGAAGGTGCCGTCTCTGGAGCCGCATTGTCCCGCTCTGAGCCGTATTACTTCGCCTGCGCCAGGCCGGAAGACATCGGGCAGTCCCTCGTTGCCCGCCTCGAGGAGATTCGAAAGCGCGACGAGACGGCGAGCGCCCGAAAGGACCAGTTCGCCCTCGCCTACAACCACTATTACGGCTGGGACCTCGGGCAGGGCAGCACCAGCGAGGTGGCGCGCGGTGGCGACCAGGGCGAGCTCGCCACCATCCGGGTGAACCACGCGCGGCGCGCGGGCAAGTCCCTCCTCTCCCTCCTCCTCGGGCCCCGCTTCAGCTGGCGGCCCCAGGCGCCCAACGGGAGCGTCGGCGGGCGCAAGGCGCGGCTCCTCGCCGACGCCATCCTTGAGCACCAGATGAAGCGCCGGAAGCTCGCCTTGTTGATCGCCCGCTGGGTGGAGGTCGGCATCGTGACAAGCGAGGCCTTCATTTTCTCGGAGTGGGACGTCTCTGAGGGGCCCGAAATCGGCATCGACGAGGAGACCGGGCAGACGTTGCGCGAGGGCGACATCACCTACCGCGTCCTCCCGCCCTGGGACGTGACGCGCGAGCCTGACGCGAAGTGCTTCGACGAGTCCCCCTTTCTCTACGCCCGGGTGTGGCGGAACAAGTGGGACCTCGCCGCGATGTATGGCCAGGACATCCTCGGCCAGCCCTGCGCGGAGAAGATTGTGGCGGCCACCGATGACGCCCGGGTGCGAAGCCTCTCTGGGGCGCTTCACTTCCCCGCGAGCGGCGACCTCATCCCGGTGAACTACTTCTTCCACCGCCCCTCGCCTGCGCTGCCCGAGGGGCGGGAGACGCTCTTCGTCAACGCGGACGTGGTGCTCCGAGACAGGCGCCTCAAGCCGGTCTACCCCTCCGGCATCCCGCTCACCCGCTTCGCCATCGACGAGCAATTCGACACGCCTCACGCCTATTCGAGCTGGTGGGACGTGCTCGCCTCGCAGGAGGCAATTGACGGGGTGGAGTCGGCGGTGGCCACCAACCTGCTCAACTACGGCACCCAGTCCATTGCCATCGAGCAAGGCACCAAGTCCTCGGTGGACAGCGCCTACGGGGCCAAGGCCTTCTACTTCCCTCGCGGTGGCAAGCCGCCCTCCCCGCTGATGGTCGCCACCCTCCCGCCCCAGGCGCTGGAGTACCTGGACCGCAAAGAGGGCCAGATGCTCCAGCTGGTGGGGCTGAATGAGACGTTCATGGGGTCACCGAACACGGCGCAGATGAACGCGCAAGCGTTCGCCTTGCTCAGTTCGATGGCCGTGCAGGCCAACTCGCCCTCCCAGAACATGCTCCTCGAGGCGCTCTCCACGCTGGGGACCAACATCCTCGGGGTGTACTCGGCGAACGTCACCGAGCCGCGGCTGGTGCCCGTGGTGGGCAAGCAGAACAAGTCCATCCTCACCGCGATGCGCTACGTGGGCAGCGAGCTCGCCCCCATCGAGGCCTGTCCCGTCGACATCGGCAACGCCCTGGAGCAGACAGCCCCCGGGCGCTTCCAGCTCGCCACGCTCTACGCGGACAGGGGCTGGCTCACCACCCCGGAGCAGTGCCAGCAGGTGCTGGAGACGGGGCGAATGGAGCCGGCGGTGCAGTCGCTGCGAAACCGGCTGCTCATCCTCCAGGCGGAGAACGAGGACCTCAAGGACGGCAAGGAGCCCCAGGTCCACGCCTGCGATGATCACCTGATGCACTTCAAGGAGCACGCGGGCGACGTGCTCAACGATTCCGAGGCCCGCGGAGACGCTCAGGTGCTCCAGGTGACGCACGCCCATCTCGACGCGCACTACCGGGAGTACTGGGGCCTCCCCACCCATCGCATCAACCCGATGACCGGGATGCCGGAGCTCGACCCGATGACGGGCCAGCCCATCCCGATGACGGTGCAGGAGGACCCCCAATACCCGGTGCGCCTGCGCATCATGCTCGGACAGGTGCCCCCCGCGATGGCGGGCCCGCTGGACCCGCTCGCCGGCTCACCCGCGCAGATGCCAGCGCCAGAGGGCGGAGCCCCGGTAGACGGTGCGGCTCCAGCTCTGGCGGGCTCCCCTTTCGCGGCGGCGGGCGCGACGCAGCCTCCCAACCCAGTGGCTGGAGGCAGTCCCTTTGACCCGGCCGGCGGAGGCATCGGCGCAGCACCTCTCGCGGTCCAGTGACAGGGGGAACGGATGACGACACGCAGACGCCCACCGGCACCAGCCAAGCGCGGTGAGCCAGAAGTCGAGGATGAACCCAGCCTCCCGCCGGACATGCCGGAGGAGCTCAAGGCCTGGGCCACGGGCGCGGAGCCTGAAGTCGCCTCCCGACACGTCGCCCCGGACGACCCCACCCCGCCGCCCCGGCCCGCTCGCTCCGCTCCTCGAGGCGCCTGCGTCTGCCCCACCTGCGGCACCACCACCACCGCCGCGGTCTGCGCGGTCGACGGCACGCAGCTGACATAGCGCGATGGCAACACGCGCACATCTCGCAATCACCGAATAAGGGGAGCGCAACATGGCGGAAGCTTCGAACGGCGCGGGCGCGCAGTCACCAACCAACGGCATCGCGCCATCGCAAAATGGCGCAAGCGCGCCATCGCCACACGGCACCAGCGCGACACCTGGCAATGGCGCGACCGTGCGCGGGCCAGATGGCAAGTTCGTCTCCACCGCCGGCAAGGCGCCTCCCGTGCCGGGTGTGCCGGGTGAGCCACCGCCGGGGGAGGGGACGCCCGCAGAGCAGGAGCGGCGCTTCAAGCGCAAGCTGAACGTCCTCGGGCGGGAGGAGGAGGCGGACCTCTCCGAGGAGGAGCTCTGGCGGGAGGTCCAGATGGGCCGCGGGATGCGGGCCAAGCTGGACCAGCAGCTCAAGGCGCTCAAGGCGCGGGAACGGGAGATTGTCTCCCTCGAGGAGCGCTTCTCCACCGACCCTCGCGCCATCTTCGAGGCCAAGGGGATGGACCCGGTGGACTTCGCCAAGTCCGTCCTCGGCGAGCACGCCAAGCGGGAGCTGATGAGTCCGGAGGAGCGGCGGGCCTTCGAGGCGGAGGAGAAGCTGGCCAAGCTGGAGGCCCTCCAGAAGCAGCACGAGGAGAAGCAGAAGAGCCAGCTGGAGCAGGAGCGCAGCGCCCGCCTCTGGGAGCACGTCGCCCCGCAGTTCGAGTCCGCGATGGCGGAGCTCAGCATCCCCAAGACGCGGACCACCCTCGCCGAGATGGCCAAGGTGGGGATGGAGTTCCTTGACCTCGGCATCCCGCTAGAACCGCGCCAGGTGGTGGCGGAGACGAAGCGGCGGCTCCAGTCCGGGCATGACTCCTACCTCGATGCGCTCGACGCCAAGTCCCTGCGGGAGCGCCTGGGTAAGGAGCGCATCCGAGAAATCCTCCGCCTCGAGATGGAGGAGCGCAAAGCGAGCCAGGGCATCACCCCCTCCCCGGTGAAGGAGGTTCCCCGCGGCCCTCCGACACCGAAAGAGGAGGCCAAGCGCTACCTCACCGACTCGGAGCTGCGGGCCAAGCTTCGGCGCTGACGGCCGGAGGGGACCAGCGGCAGGTGTCCCTGAAGAGTGTGGGCCTTCCTCATCCGTTGGGCCTGTAGAACCCGCCGCCTTTCCCTGCTAGCCTCCCTCCTCGCTACTTCTCACCGAAGGGCAACGGGCGCACTGCGCTACCCGGCCTCGAGGTGAGGAGGCGAAGGCCTTCAGTGGGCGCACCGCGCTACCCTCTCAAGTCCCTCGACGCTTCGGACGTCGACCGGCCACACGCGGGCGCATCACGCTACCCGGGCTCACGCGACCCCCAGGCGACCCCAACGACTTCTCCCGGGCCCAACCCTTCACGGCCCGCGTGGATGCGCTCGCCCTCTCGCGTGCCCCGGGCCGCGGGCTTTCTTGGGCGCGAGCTCCGCCGGCCACCGGAGTGAGACATGGCTGAGGTGACGGTTTCGGAAGCACAGGGCATGTACAAGCGCCTCTATGACCCGGAGGTGGTGGACGTTCGCCCCCGGAGCGCAGTGGGTCAGCGCGCCATCCCCTTCAACAAGCGCAAGCGGCTCGGCGAGTCGTACCAAATTCCTGTCGCGGTGAAGATGCCGAACGGCTTCACCTACGCCGGCAGCTCGGGCGCGGCGGCGACGTTGAACGCGGCGCGGAACATGGTCATCAAGCAGGCCTCGGCCACCGGCTACGAGCTCGACCTGCGCGAGGAAATCACCTGGAAGGCCATCTCCCAGGCGGTGGAGGACGGGGAGGGCGCGTTCGGCTCCCTGGTGCAGACGGTCCAGGGGGCGATGATCGGCAGCTCATCGAACCGCCTCGAGGCCACGCTGCTTCATGGTCAGCGCGGCTATGGGACCATCGAGTCGGTCGCGGACGCGGGCAGCTCGCAAGTGAACGTGGTCATCACTGCGGCCACCTGGAGCAACGGCCTTTGGTGGGCGTGCGGACAGGGCTCAACCTGGGATGCCTTCACGTCGACAACCAAAAACAACGCCACGGGCGTCCTGGTGCTGCAGGCCATCACCAGTTCCACCCGCACCCTGAAGTTCGACCACTCGGGGACCTTCTCGTCCGAAGTGGCCGCGGGCGACGTCCTCTACCCGCAAGGGGCCTACGACGGCACCACGCACACCGATGCGCCGGGCCTGCTCACCCAGTGCAGCAACACCACCGGCACCAGCCTCGGCCTCAGCGCCACCACGTACATCAACTGGGGCGCGAACACGTACACGGCCACCGGGCCCATCTCGCACGGGATGATTGAGGACGCGGTGTCGCGTCTGCGCGACCGTGGTGCGGAGGGCCGGCTCCAGGTCTGGCTCTCCAACAAGCGCTACAGCACGGTGGCGATGGAGGTGGCGTCCCTCCGGATGGTGACCGACGCGTCGCCGATGCAGAAAATCGGCGTCAAGGGCATCACCATTCAGAGCGCGGACGTCGGGGACATCGAAATCATCAACAACCCGATGATGAAGGACGGCGAGTTCCTCATCCTGCCCGTCGAAGAGTGCGAGCGCGTGGGCTCCTCGGACATCACCGACAAGCTCCCCGGTCTGAACAAGGGCGAGTTCTTCCGGTACGTCCAGGACAAGAACACCTGCGAGTTCGGCGTCTATTCAGACCAGGCCGTCATCTGCAAGCGGCCCAACTGGTCGATGGTGGGCACCGGCCTCACCGACTAGCAGCGGCGCGGGAGCGGGGGGACGTTTGCCCTTTCCGCTCCCTTGCCTTCGGGAGGCTCGCGCGGCGCATCCCCTTTCGTCTCGCGAGTCCTCTCGTTTTTCGAGTCCGCCTCTCCCCTCCGCTGTCTGTCGTTCCCCTCAATCGAGAGTGAGTGAGCAATGCCCGCAACCACGCTGACCATCGAAACCCTTGAAGGTGAGGACCCCCTCAACGCTGCCTACCCCAACAACTTCGCCGACAAGGCCAAGCGGCTGCGGGCCTTCGCCCGGCACCTGATGTCTGTCATCGGCGGGATGCGCCGCGGAGGTGGGGCCACCGTCCGCTACGGCACCGCCGCTGCGTCGGCCGTCGTCACCTGCGCCACCGTCGTGACGGGAAACACCGTCACCATCAACGGGCAGGCGCTCACCGCGACGCAGCACAACTCCACCGGGACGGTGACCTGCACCGCCTCGGGCATCGACGCGGCGGACACGGTCACCATCGGCGGCATCGTCCTCACCGCGAGACAGCACCGCGCCAAGGGCACCATCACCTGCTCCTCGGCGGACGCGGCCGACAACGTCACCATCGACGGGGTGACGTTCGTGGGCACCTCAGGCGCGGTGGTGCTGGGTGAGGCGACCTACAGCGTCGACACCGGCAACACCGAGGCGGCCACCAGCCTGGCGGCCCAAATCAACGCCCACGTGGTCACCGCGGCAAAGGTGACTGCGAGCTCTGCGGCTGGCGTGGTCACCGTGCGCGCGACGGAGGCCTACCAGGGCACCGCAGGCAACGCGCTGACCCTGGCGACGACGGACGCGACGGACCTCGCGGTCTCTGCCGCGACGCTCACCGGAGGCACGGCCCTCGCCGCGGCAGGGGCTGAGTTCGACATGAGCGGCACCGACGCGCAGGTGGCGACCTCGCTTGGGGCGGCCATCAACGCGCATCCGACGATGTCCCTGCTGGTGACGGCCAAGGTTGCCACCAACGTGGTGACCGTCCGCGCTGTCACCGCTGGCGCGGGCGGAGACGCCATCACGCTGGCCAGCTCCGACGCGCAGCTCGCGGTCTCCGCCGCGACGCTGGCCAGCGGCGCGACGGTGGCCAGCAATCAATTCGACTTCACCGGCACCAACACGCAGACCGCCGCGTGTCTCGTGGCTGCGCTCGCGGCCTCTGCCACCTCGCTGGTGAGCGGCCACGTGGTGGGGAGCAACGTCGCGGGGGTGGTGACCATCTCGGCGAAGAAGAAGGGGCTCCTCGGCAACGCCATCACCATCGCTTCGAGCGGCGCCACGCTCGCCATCACCGGCTCCGTCTCGCGGCTCGCGGGCGGCACCGAGACCGCGGTGAACTACTGATGGAAGCCAGGCTCCTCAGTCAGGGCGGCTTCGCTCAGGCGCTCTCCGGCACCCCGACGTTGCTGGGGGCCATCGTCAGTACCACCACCATCAACAACGGGGACACCGCGGTCCCCTTCACCATCCCGCCCGGGGCGCTGATTCTGATCCAGCCCAGCGCCGCGGTGCACATCTACCCGGTGTCGAGCGTCACCGGGACGGCCACCACCGCCAACGGGGTGAAGCTCGTGACGGACGAGAAGTTCATCATTCGGATGACGGCAGACCGGCCCTTCCTTGCCATCGTGGGGGCGGCCACCACGCGCGTCTGGGCCCTCACGTGAGCTGGGCGTCCCCAGAGGCAGCGGCCTTCGTGGGGACGCTCGCGGGCGCCTTCGTCGCGGCGCTCGTGCCGGGCCTCATCCTCGCCTGGCGCAGCGGGAAGTTCTCCGCCTTCACCCACCAGACGGAGCTGCGACTGACGCAGGGAAACACGGCGCTGGCGGACCTGCGCAAGGTGGACCTGGAGCAGGCCGACCAGCTCGGGATGGTGCGGACGCACACGCAGACCCTCGAGGCGCGGGTGCGCGCCCTCGAGGAGGAAATCCGAACCCTACGGAGGTCGTAATGCAGGACATCCCCCCTGAAGTCCTCGCGGCGCTGCGCTCGGTCTACTCGGGCATGGACAAGTACGCCTCCCAGGCCAACGCGAAGGAGATGCGCGAGCTCTACATGCCCAAGCCCCCGGGCGCTCCGGGCGAGGAGATGCAGGAGGAGCCTGGCCCTGCCCCCGAGGCGGAGCAGGTGCCCGGAGCCGAGGGCGCGGACATGCTCAAGGCCGACGCGATGCCGGAGGAGGGCGAGGAGGAGCTGGAGCTGTCCCCGGAACTGATCGCCTCGCTCTTCGGCGAAGAGGGGTGAGCCGTGGCCAACCGCTGGCTCGCGCAGACGCTCCTCGACTCGGTGAAGCGGCGGGGGTTGATTCCCACCGCGGACGAGACGTTCGCCGCGGCGGACCTCTACCAGCTCCTGGACGAGGAAACCCGCGGCTACATCCTCCCGCTCCTGCGCGAGGTGCATGAGGAGTTCCTCCACGTCCGCCACGACCAAGCGCTGGTGGCGAGCCAGTCGGAATACCCGCTCCCCGCCCGCTGCGCCGCGGAGGCGCTCAAGATGGTCTGCCTCGACGCGGACGGCTCCGGCGTCTTCACCCCGCTGGCCCGGGTGGAGCCGGAGCGGGCCAACCGCCGCACCTCCGAGCTCTCTGGCGGAGTCGTCTGCTACTACCTCGAGGATGACGCGGTGGTGCTGGTGCCTGCCCCTGCGGCGGGCGTGAGCGGCTCCCTGCGTTTCGTCTACCTCAACCGGCCCAACCTCCCGGTGGTGGGCACCGCGGCGGCGGAGGTGACGGCGATCGACACCGGCACCCGCGCGGTGACGTGCCGGCTGGCGGACCAGTCGAGCGCCACCGTCCCCGCCACCTTCACGAGCTCGGAGACCTACGACCTCATCAAAGGGACGCCCGGCTTTCGCTCCCTGGGTGTCGACCTCGCGGCCACGGTGGCCAGCAACGTCCTCACCTTCACCGCGACGCTCCCGAGCTCGCTCGCGGTGGGGGACTTCGTCGCCCTGGCCGGGCAGTCCCCGGTGGTGCAGCTGCCCGCGGAGATGCACCCGCTCCTCTCGCAGCGGGTCGCCTTCGTGGTGCTCGATGCCATCAGCCCAAGAGAGAGCGCCAAGGCAGAGCTGACGCTGGAGAAGATGGAGCTGAAGTTTCGCTCCCTCTTCGAGAACAGGACCGAGGCCCAGCCCCGGTACGCCCACAACTTCCACGCGGTGGGGTGGAAGCGATGAGCGTCCTCTCCATCCGCAAGGCCGCAGGCCTGCACACGACCGCGAACAACCTGGACAGCGTCCCCGAGGGCGCGCTGGCCAAGGCGGACAACTGCGTCATCCGCAGCCTGGACACCATCGAGAGCAGGCGAGGCCAGAAGGTAGCCACGAGCTACGTCTACGCCGCGGGCCTCGCTGGGGACCTGTTCACCAACCTGTACTTCTACGGCGGGGGAATTCTCGCCCGGGCAGCCGGGGGTGCAGTGGCGCGCGATACCGGCTCCGCCTGGACCGCGTACACGGGCAGCGCGACCAGCGCGAGCTCCTACCGACTGAAGGCGGCGGAGAGCGCCGGGCGCCTCTACTTTGCGGCCTCCACCGGGGTGAAGCGCCTCAACAGCCTGACGTCCACTGCGCTTCAGGTTGCGGGCGTGGGACCCCTTACGGTCGACTGGGAGAACAGCCTCGTCATCGCTGCCTCCAACGGCTTCTTCGCGGTGAATCGCGCGGTGGCCTACTCCGCGCTCCGGGCGCGGCGTGACCCTGCGAACAAGGAGATTGTCGGCCCACCCGCCTCCCGGCTCATCCTCACCAACCCGGCCTCCGCGACGGTGGCCATCGGGAGCCTCTCGCGCACCGGCACCACCGTCACCGCGACCACCAGCGCCGCGCACGGGTTCATGGCGGGCCAGGTGGTGGTGCTCTCTCCCGGGGAGGCCGACTTCGCCGCCGGTAACAAGACCATCACCAGCGTCACCTCCACGACCTTCACGTACACGGAAGCAGGCAGCGCCACCACGTCGACGGTGGAGCACGCCTTCAGCATCGGCACCGCCTACGTCCGCCTCACCGTCTACGTCGACAGCGAGGCCGCGGCGGGAGACATCCTCCGCGTCTACCGCTCGAAGCAGAGCGCCACCGCGGCGGACCCGCCCTCCGACGAGTTGGGCCTGGTCTACGAGACGCTCCTCACCTCGAGTCACATCACTGCGGGCTATGTGCAGTTCGCCGACGTCTGCCCGGACGACTTCATCGGAGACCCCGCCTACTTCTCTCCCTCGCAGGAGGGGGAGCTGGGCGCCAACAACGAGCCGCCCCTCTGCGATGACCTCGCCTCCTTCGATGACTGCCTCTGGTTCGGCAACGTCGAAGAGCGCAGCTCGCTCACGCTGAGTCTCCTCGCGGTGGGCGGAAGCGCGGGCATCACCACCGGAGACATCCTCCACCTGAGGCCGGACGGCGGCACCGCCATCGACCTCACCGCCGGAACCCACTTCACCGTCTGGAACACCGGAGACCCCTTCACCGACGTGGAGCGCACCGCGCAGTCCATCGTCTCCGGCATCGTCGCCAACGTCGGGAACACCCTCATCCGCGCCGAATACCTCTCCGGCTTCGACACTCAGCCGGGCGTCATTCGCATCACCCACGAGCAACCCAACGCCTCCAGTTACATCACCGTCTGGATTTCAGCCCATGGTGCGGCCTTCAACCCGGTGCTGCCCACGAGCGAGGGCGACGTCCGCTCCTACGGCTACGCCCGCCCCAACCGGGTGATGCACAGCAAGCGGGGGCAGCCGGACGCCGTGCCGGCGGCCAACTTCATCGACGTGGGCGAGGAGGGCGACGCCATCCTTCGCATCATCCCGCTTGGCGACAAGCTGATGGTGCTGAAGCAGCGCAGCGTCTGGGCCATCACCGGCCCTCTGCCCGGTGGCAGCTGCTTCCGGGTGGGCGGAGCGCTGGAGACGCTCGCCCCAGACAGCGCGGCGGTGCTCCAGGACCGGCTCTACGTCCTCACCACCCAGGGCGTGGTGGCCATCTCTGAGGCCGGCTTCTCCTTCGTCGGCCTGCCCATCGAGCTCGACATCACCAGCCTCTACGGCTCGACCACGCTGTCCTACGTGAAGACCCTCGGCTACGGCTTCGCCTACGAGAGCGAGCGCTCCTACTTCCTCGGGCTCCCCTCCGCCGCCGGAGACACCGCCTGCACGCAGTGGTTCGTCTTCTGCGTGCTCACCGGAGCCTGGACCCGATGGCCCATCACTCGCCTCGCGGGCGGGGTGAACCCTGCGACCGACCTGCTCTACATGGTCGAGCCCACCTACAACCGCCTCTTCGTCGAGAAGAAGTCGTTTGCCGCGACCGACTACTCCGACGCGGAGACGGCCTTCACCATCTCCTCCATCACCAGCACCGCCCTGGTCTCGGTCGGGCACTCCGCCGTCATCGGCGACGTCGTTGTCCAGGGCAGCGCATCGAGCATCGTCACCGCCACCACCTCCACCACCATCACGCTGCAAAGCCTGAGCGGCTTCACCACCGGTTCTGCCACCCTCCACGTCGCCATCAGCTGCGAGGTCCGCTGGCAGAGCCTGCACATGGACGCGCCCGCGCAGCTCAAGCACCTCCAGCATCTCAAGGTGTTCTTCCGACACCTCGCCTTCCGCCTGGCCACGCTGACCGTCGCCACCGAGCAAGTGACGACGGGGGCGATCGCCAAGAGCTTCTCCCGCTCCGGCTACACCCTCGCCTTCACCGGCTCCCTCGGACCTCGCAACGAGCAAGCGCTCATCCCTCTCGAGCACGGGCGGGCCGCGTACTTCGATGTGACGTTCGCCATCCGCGAGGCCCGCGCCCGCTGGAAGCTCCAGGGGCTGGAGGCCAAGTTCGAGGCCACCACGGAGAAGGAGCCGCGCACATGAGCCGCCTCCGTCGCCTCTCGGTGGGGGACTTCCCGGGCGCTCCGCCGTGGTTCGGGCGCCTGGTTTCGACCCTGAACCAGATTCTCACCGACATCGCCACCGACAAGGAGCCCGCCAGCAGCGTGGCGGTAGGGCGCAACGCCGGCACGGCGCTGTGCCGCTACGTCGACCTGGCATTCCACGCCCCGGAGAACATCGAGGACGCCTTCCCGCTCTACCTCCAGCACGACCTGCCGGTGCCCCCGCGTGAGGTCCGCGTCTCACACACCACGGACCTCACCAACGCAGCCAACGTGAACGTCTCCGCGGTCCAACCGACCTGGGACCCCGCGGCGGACGGGAAGCGGGTGGCCATCCGCCACATCTCCGGCCTCATCTCCAATCACAAGTACGTGCTCACCTTCGCGGTGCAGGCATGAGAGCCATCCCTCCGCCGCCCCCTGAGACGCATCGCAAGTGGGCCTTCTGGCCGGTGCTGGCCTTCGCCCTCGTCATCTGGGCCGGCTTCTGCGGCTTCGTCGCTCGCGCGGACTTCCGCGTCTTCCAGACGGGCGCGGACGCCGGCATCGCGCAGGGAATCGACTGCTACAACGCCACGTGCTCGCGCACGGGCTCGCTCCTGACGATGACGGGCGGCGGCGGCGGGCAGTGGGTCCAGGTCGACGGTGGGCTCCACCACGGCGCGGCCGTCAGCATCGACGCAGGCCTCTTCGCGCGCAGCCTCACCACCAGCGGGAGCCTGCGGGCTGGGTCTGCCTGGTTCAACGGCGCGGTCGCGATCGACGCAGGCCTGACCGTCATCGGCAACACGGGCGTGCAGGGGAATGGCGTCATCACCGGGAGCCTCATCACCGGCCCGTCCTGGCACAACGGGACGCTTGGAGTCGACGCGGGCGTGGTCATCCTCCACACCGCCACCAACTTCCCGCTCCAGGTGACGAGCGTCGCGGCCGGGCAGGACGGCATCCTCTCCCTGCACTCGTCCTCGGCCACCGGCTTCAACACCATCCGCTTCAACAACTCGAGCGACGTCACCAAAATGTCGTTCGGCTACGGCGGAGCCTCCACCGCCTCGCCTTACACCTCGTCGCCCTATCTCTTCACCAGCGCGAGCGAAACGTTCAAGTGGATCAACGCCAACAACGTCCATGGGACCTGGGCGGGCTCCACCGGGAACCTCGTTTGGGATACGCCCACTTTCGCGGTCGACGCAGCCAACAACCGCGTCGGCGTGGGCACCGTCTCGCCCGCGGTCGCCTTCGACGTCCTCAACTCAACGAGCGGCTCCGCGATGAAGGTGCGATCCTCGAGCACGAGCGCCTTCTCCACCATCTTCTTCGCCGACTCGTCCGACGCCACCGCGATGAGCTTCGGACACGGCAACAGCGCCACGTCCTCGCCCTACACCTCGCGGGCGTACCTCTTCACCGCGGCCTCGAAGGACTTCAGATTCGTCAACAACGGGAACGTCCACGGCGAATGGACCAGCAACGGGAACCTGGCTTGGGACACCGACGTCCTCTACGTCGACGCGGCCAACAACCGCATTGGAGTGAACGACGCCACTCCGAGCGTCGCGCTGGATGTGACCGGGGCGATCTCCTCCAGCTCCACCATCACGGGAGTGACCGGGACGTTCACGGGCGCGCTCTCCGGAAACGGCTTCACCTCGGGCAACGCGTACATCAACGGCTCGCTGGGGGTGGACGCTGGGGTCACTGTCGCTGGTGCCCTCAACGTCGTGGGGGCGATCGCCACCAACTCCACGCTCGCTTGCAACGGCAACGCGACGCTGGGTGATGCGTCTGGAGACACACTCACCATCGCGGGCACCGCTGTCAGCGCGACCAACGGCCTGGTCATCACGTCCGCCGGTGCCGGCATCGGGGTCGACATCGCCGCGGGCGGCTCGGGCACCATCGGCCTCCGAGGCACCGGCAACGGCTCCAGCGTGGGCGTGCGCGGGGTGGGAGGCGCCTCGGGCCCAGGCTGCTCCTGTGCGGCGGGTTCCACCTCGGGCCAGGGCATCGTGGCCACCGCCTCCTCCGGCTCTGCCAGCGCGGGCGTGCTCGCGACCGGCGGCGGAACGAACGGCCGCGGCGTGGACGGCACGGGCGGCGGGACCTCGGGCGTGGGCGTCTTCGGGACGGGCGCGAGCACCTCCGGCACCGGCACCCACGGGCAGGGCGGCGGCTCGGGCTCTGGCGTGCGAGGCATCGGCGGAGCCACCGGCATCGGCGGCAACTTCACGGGAGGCGCCACCTCCGGCATCGGGGTGGTGGGCACCGGCACCAACGTCTCCGCGGGCGTGCGCGGCGTGGGCGGGAGCAGCGGAGGGCGAGGCGGGGAGTTCGTCGGGAGCGCGAATGGCGATGGCCTCTCCGTCTCCGTCGACACCGGGAGCACCGGCAAGGCCATCAACATGGATTCGACCAACGGCACCGGCTACGCCTTCTACGCCATCGCGGACCAGAGCTCGCCCGTCTCCGCGGTGGGCCGGTTCGCCACGCAGGACACCGACCCGAGCGTGGCCGTGAATGGTGACTTCTACGTCTACAGCGGGAACGAGTCGTTCCGGGTCTACACGCGCAGCGCCTGGCGCGAACTCCAGGTCCTCGGGAAGGACTCCACCGACAACAGCGGAAGTCCCGGCGCGACCACCATCAACAAGCCTAACGGCCGCTTCGCCGTTGCGATTGCGGCGACCTCGGTGGTGGTGACCAACTCCTACGTCGCGGCGGCCTCGCAGGTGATGGTGACGCCGATGGACCTCGATGCAACCTGCACCCTCTACAAGGTCGTTCCGGCGGCTGGCTCCTTCACGCTGACCGTCAACGCGGCGTGCACCGCAGCCACGAAGTTCATGTTTTCGGTGGAGTGACCCAATGAAGAAGCGCCGCGAAGACATCGAGACGCCAGAGGTCGAGCCACCGATTCACCGGCTACCGCCCTCCACGCCCAGACCTCGCCCGGTGGGGACGGGCACCACCGCGGCGGACCCGCTCACCACCCAGATTGAGCAGTGGATGGCGGGCATGCAGGGCTCGCAGGGGACGCAGGCGTCTCCCACGGGGGCGACGCTCACCCCGCCGCCAGCTGACCCGGACGTAGATGAGACGGTGCTTCCTCCGGGTCCGGCTCCAGTGGGGAGCGATGCGCCTCCTGTGGCTGGCTCGCAGCACATCAACTTCGGCTACCTCTACGGCCTCAACCAGGACAAGGCCGGCGCCCAGGCGAAGCGGCTGGCGGCGGAGGCGCAGCGGCGAGCTCGCAAGGCCAAGGGCGACGTCCAGGCCGCGGCGGGGACGTTCAACCGGGACCTCCTCGCGGGGAGCGGGGCTGGCTACAACGGGGAGTACATTCCCACGAGCCAGCCCACCACCACCCGCTACAACGCGGACGGCACCGCCAGCGTCAAGCAGGGCCTCGCCGGCTCACCCCAGAAGAGCGGGAGCGGGCTGCCCGCGGGGGCCATCACCCAGACGGAGGCCCTGGCTCGCTCCCAGCAGAAGTACACCGGGCCGGATGGGCTCGCCGACTACGGGAGTCTCCTCGAGGGCGCCACCAAGGCCCAGAGCTTCGCCGAAGGCCTCGGGGGCGACAGTGCCGCGCTCCAGGGCACGCTCGCCGACTGGCTGGGAAACCTCGGGGGCTACGGGGTGAACCCGGCAGGGACGAGCGTCAAGGGCCGCTGGACGGGGGCCCTCCTGGGGGCGGCGGGGGGCGATGAGTTCCGCGAGCTCGCCAAGCGCTACGGCTCGCTGGTGGAGGACACCCAGGCGACGCAGGCGGACGCGGAGGCGCGAGCCAAGGCGGCGGGCATCAAGACCGAGGAGGACGCCAAGCTCTACGACACCGCGCTGGGCGACTACCTGGGCACACAGAAGGCGCTCGACGCGAGGGCAGCGGAGGGGAGTCGCGCGCCTGCGCCGAAGGCGACCAAGCCCACCTACGAGGAGTTCCAGGGGCAGAGCAGGAAGACGCCGTTGGGTGCCATCATCAACGGCGCGGACGGTGACGACCAGGTGCGCACGCTGCCCAAGGATGTCTACGACGAGCTCACCCCGGAGGAGTTCGAGGCCCTCCGGAAGATGTCGCCGGGGGACTTCGAGAAGTGGTGGGAGGTCCGGCTGGCGGAGCGCGAGCGCTGGGGCCCCCGGAGCACCTGGAAGCACCGAAAGGCGGTGTCGTGATGGAGTGGCTTGCGGCCCTCGGGCCTCTCTTGCAGCTGGCGGGCTCTGGTGCAGGCGCCATCCTCTCCGGCAAGGACGAGGAGGCGGCCCGCGCCTACCTCCTGCGGCTCCTGGACGAGTCGGAGTCGATGGGGGTGCCGGAGCTGGAGCGCCTCAACCCCCAGCAGCTGGGGCGCAGCGCCGCGGGGGACATCTCCGCTGACCCCGAGCTCGTGGCCGCGCAGCGGCTCGCGCTGGCGATGCTGGCGGACGTCACCGACGACGGCATCACCGCGGCGGACAGGGCGGAGATGGCCCGGCTGGGGAACGAGTCCTCTCGCATCGCCCGCGCCAACCAGGCCGGCATCAGGGACCAGCTCGCCGCGCGGGGGATGCAGGGGTCCGGCATCTCCTACGCCCTCCAGCAACAGGCCGGACAGGACGCGACCCAGCGGGCCTCCCAGGGGGCGCTGGACCTGAACGCCCAGGCGATGCGCCAGCGCCTCCAGGCGGTGCGGGACACTGGCTCCCTCGCCGGCCAGATGCGCGGCCAGGACTACGAGGAGCGGGCGCGGTCAGCGGCGGCCCGGGACGAGGTGGAGCGCTTCAACGCGGCGGCCCGGGAGCGGTCCAACGCCTACAACGCGAGCTTGCCAGCGCAACGTTTCGACATGTCGCAATCGCGCACTCGCGGCATCTCCGATGCGCTCGCGATGCTCTCCGGGCAGAGCAGCCAGGCCGCGCAGCGCACCCGCGAGCTCGGGGCGGGCCTGGGCCGGGCGGGCAGCG
>Ga0190271_10000149_pt1 | contig 35944 bp, 39 predicted proteins | sample Popmic356T_FD_133747 | JGI IMG/M metagenome (GOLD analysis project Ga0190271, IMG submission 133747) | Populus adjacent soil microbial communities from riparian zone of Weber River, Utah, USA - 356 T | ecosystem: Environmental > Terrestrial > Soil > Riparian zone | place: USA: Utah | collected...
CTTGGCCGCCCGCAGCAGCGGCAGCGTGACGACAATGCCGCGTGCCAGGACGATGACCAGCCGCCGCGTGGCGGCTTCGGCTGGACGCAGGAGCCGCAGGATGGCGACATAGAGATGACGCGGCAGGGTGTTGGGGCGACCGCTGGCGCTGCCCGCCTCGCCGCAGGCGCGCAAGAAGGTGCCGCCCGTAGCAGTCCACCCCGCCATGGCGACAAGGCTGGTGAGGATGTGCTTCAGCGCTGCGTGGTTTCGGTCCACCGCGATCTTGTTTTCCACCATCACCGCTTTCCCCAAGACATTCGCCCCACTGCTGCCGTCTGATGCGCCGTGTGCATCGGGCATTCCCGCGAAAGCGTGAGGGAATTATCGGAGAGGTCAGGAAAGTGTGGACAGGCGAGGGTGAGAAAAGAAATGATTCTCTTGAAAAGATGAGATTATTTTCGATTAATCGCCGCAAAGGCCGCGATACTCGTTCACAGGGTTGTGAGGCTGTGCACAGGGACGTTGGTGCTTGACGCTATACGCCCCCTCACCCGCCCGTCACTCTCCCATGATCGACATGGAGGAACTGCGCACGGCCTTCGAGTGCCGAGAACAGGGTGGGTTCGGTGCCGGTCATAAAGCACTGGCTGCCGAGGTCTTCGAGAATGCTGAACAGCGCCGCGCGGCGGCCGGGGTCGAGATGGGCGGCGATCTCGTCGAGCAGAAGGATGGGCGTCAGGCCCGAGACTTCCGACACAAGGCGCGCATGCGACAGGATAATGCCGATCAGCAGCGCCTTCTGCTCGCCGGTCGACGAGAATTCGGCCGGCATGTCCTTCGGCTTGTGGCGCACGGCGAGGTCGGAGCGATGCGGTCCCTCCAGCGTGCGCCCGGCGGCGCGGTCGCGGTCGCGCCCATCGGCCAGCGCGCGGCGATAGACCTCCTCGATTTCGACCGCCGGCATGACATGGACCAGCTCTTCCAGCGAGCCCTCCAGTGTCAGCACCGCCTGAGGGAAGGGACCTTCGGCGGGAAGACGGGCGATCATCGCCGTCAGCAGTCGCACCATTTCGGCCCGCGCCGCCGCGATGGCCACGGCGGTCTCGGCCATTTTTGTCTCGATCGCCTCGAACCACCGGTTGTCGCCGGAGCTTTCAGTAAGCAGGCGGTTGCGGCCCCGCATCGACTTTTCAAAGTCCAGTGCGCGCTGGCCGTGATGCGTGTCGATCGCCAGCACCAGCCGATCGAGAAAGCGGCGCCGGTCGGCCGCCGCGCCGGTGAAAAGGGCGTCCATGGCCGGCGTCAGCCAGACCACGCGCAGAATATCCAGCAAGTCGTCGGCAGACCGCGCGTTGGCGCCGTTGATGCGCACGCGCCGCCCGGCTTCGCCGCCGCCGGGATCTGCGCCGGCGGTGCCGGTGCCGATCGCCCAGGCGACATCGCGGCCCTCGACCTCGCAACTGACGGCGAAACCCGAACCGACGCCCTCGCGGGCTACGTCGGCATAGACAGCCCGGCGCAATCCGCGTCCCGGCGACAGGAAGGACACGGCTTCCAGCAGGTTCGTTTTCCCCGCGCCATTCTCGCCGGTCAAAACGACCGGCCCGGGAACGAGATCAAGCTCCAGGCTCGCATAATTGCGGAAATCAGTAAGCCGTAACTTACTTATGTGAAGCGGCGCTGGCACGGCCTGGGGGCGTTCGGCCGCTTGGCGCTAGACGCGCATCGGCATCAGGACGTAGAGCGCGTCGTCATCCGCCGTGTCCTGGATCAGCGTCGGCGATCCGGCGTCCGCCAGCATGAACCGCGCCTCGCTGCCGGACAGTTGCGCCGCGACATCGAGCAGGTAGCGGGCGTTGAACCCGATCTCGATGGGGTCCGATGAATAATCGGCCGAGAGTTCCTCGGTGGCGCTGCCGGAATCCGGATTGTTGACCGCGAGGACGACCTGGCCATCGCCGATCGAGAGCTTCACGGCGCGGCCGCGCTCCGACGAGATGGTCGAAACACGATCGACGGCCGACGCAAAGGTCTGGCGGTCGATGACAAGTTTCTTGTCGTTGCCGGTCGGGATGACACGCTGATAGTCGGGGAAGGTGCCGTCGATCAGTTTCGAGGTGATGACGACCGAGCCGATCGTCAGCCTGATCTTGGTGTCGGACAATTCCGTGGTGACGGCGATGCTGGGATCGTCGACCAGCTTCTGCAATTCGCTGACGGTCTTGCGCGGGATGATGATGCCCGGCATCCCCTCAGATCCCGCCGGCGCGTCCATCTCGGCGCGGGCGAGGCGGTGGCCGTCGGTGGCAACGGCGCGCAGCTTGAGCTTGCCGCCGGCCTCATGGGTGTGGAGATAGATGCCGTTCAGATAGTAGCGCGTTTCCTCGGTCGAGATCGCGAACTGGGTCTTGTCGATCAGTCCCTTCAGGGCGACCGAGTCGAGCCGAAAGATGTGCGACAGGGAGCCGGCGGAGAGCTGCGGGAAGTCGGACTGCGGCAAGCATTGCAGCCGGAAGCTCGAACGGCCTGAAATGACCGACATGGAGCTGCCGGACTCGTCCAGCTTCAGCATCACTTCGGCGCCGTCCGGAAGCTTGCGCACGATGTCGTAGAGAAGGTGGGCCGGAACCGTCGTCGCGCCGGCGCGCTCGACAGTGGCGGGGGTCGCCTCGGTGATCTCCAGGTCCAGATCCGTCGCCTTCAATTCGACGCTGGCGCCTTCCGCGGACAGCAGCACGTTCGACAGGATCGGAATCGTATTGCGTCGTTCGACAACGCGATGAACGTGGTTGAGCGACTTCAGGAGGTTGGAGCGTTCGATAATGACGCGCATGACAGTCTCGCAACAAAGAGGCGGCGCGGCCGCGATACCCGACCGGTCCGGTTGCCCCAAAAAAGGATCGGAATCGCCGTATGCTGACAGGAATTGCCGCGAAAAGGCAAGTCTTTGCCGGCATTTCCATCCCGGTCAGTCCACTTTTGGGGATAACCGCCGCGCTGGGCCGGATAGTCCATGCGCGGCGATCATTTCGGAGCGGCTTGCGTCCCGTAGAACCGGACGGCCGCTCCAGGTTTTGTCTGGTGGCGGTTCCGAACCGGAAAACCGCGACGCACTTTTCCCCGGAAAGGCTCCTCAGGCCTGATCGTGAATGAGGCGGCGCAGCAGCTCCAACTCCTGCGCCAGCGTGTTGTCGCCGCCGGACAGGTCCTCGATCTTGCGAACCGCGTGCAGAACAGTTGTGTGGTCGCGGCCGCCGAACCTGCGCCCGATCTCGGGAAGCGAGCGCGGCGTCATGATCTTCGACAGATACATGGCCACCTGGCGCGGCTTGACGATGGTGCGGGTGCGCCGGTTCGACAGCAGCTCGGTCTTCGACACATTGTAGTGGCGCGCCACGATGCGCTGAATGTCCTCGATGCGCACGCGCTTCGGCTCGCCCGCGCGGTAGATATGGCCGAGCAGTTCGTCGATGCGCTCAACCGTGATCTGCGGCTCGAAGGAGCGGCGGACGAGCAACTGGTTGAAGGCGCCTTCCAGTTCGCGGCCGCTGCCTGCGATGGTGCGGGCGACATGGTCCAGCACCTCCTCCGAGATCTGCAGGCTTGCATCGTCGGCCTGGGCGCATTCAAGCCGCTTGCGCAGCATCGACAGGCGCATGCCGTAATCCGGCGACGACATTTCAAGCGCGACGCCGCCATTGAGGCGCGAGCGCACGCGCGGCTCCAGCGATTCCAGTTCGGACGGCGGCCGGTCCGCCGCGACCACCACCTGCTTGGCGCTGTCCAGCAGCATGTTGATCAGGTGGCAGAACTCATGCTGGATCGATTTTCCCTGCAGGAACTGCATGTCGTCGATGATCAGAAGATCGATATCGCGCAGCTGCTCCTTCAGGATCAGCGCATTGTTGTCGCGGATGGCGGTGGCGAAGCGCCACATGAAATATTCCGCCGTCAGGTAGATGACGCGGGCGCGCGGGTTGAGTTTCGTCGCCTCGGCGGCGACCGCCTGCAGCAGGTGCGTCTTGCCGAGCCCCACCGAGGCATGAAGGAAGAGCGGATTGAAGCGCATCGCGCTGGCATGCTGCTCGGCCACGGCGCGCGCCGCGGCAAAGGCGACACGGTTGGACGGGCCTTCGACGAAGGACTCGAAGGTATAGCGCGTGTCGAGCGGGGACCCCAGCACCTGCTGGCGGGCATCGGTCTCCAGATTGGGGCGCGGCGGAACCGCCTTCTCCACCTTCTGCATCAGCGACTGTCCGGCCCCGAAGTTCGAATGCGCCGGCTTGAGCGGCTTCTTGGGCACTGAGACGGCTTCGGCCTCCGGCGCGCGGGCGAGGCGCGTCGCAGAGCGCACGAGCACTTCCAGGCGCAACAGCCTCGGCTCTTCCTTGCGCCACAGCTCCGTCAGCAACTCCAGGTAGTGGCCATTGATCCACGAACGCAGGAACGCGGTCGGCACGGAGAAGCGAACCAGGTTCGGCGAGTTCTCGTCCAGCTTCATGCGGCCGAACCAGCTGTTGAAGACGTCAGCCCCCAGGCGCGCCTTTATCTGCGCCATCACCTTGTCGAAAGTTTCCTGTCCTCCTCCGGCGCCTGCACTCATTTCCACCATCTTCGTGCGCTCCCCCGAAATGCCCCCAACCGGCAGGCTTTCAGGAGCCTGTCTCACAACACTGCTTTGCATTTACCGGAATCCCCGTCTTTTCTCGTTTTCGCATGTTCGCCGCGCAACCGTCCGAAAGCACGGATAGGCGCAACGTAAATTCCTAAAGCTGCTCTCCAACTCCTCCGACGCGAGCCCCGGCCCCAAAAAAAGCGCGCGCAAATAATCGCCCCAGCATGCGCCAGACCGACAGATTAAACTCTAAAACAACACGCTTGAGCGCGATCGAAAGCAGGCACACGTCTCCCGTTCACGGCCGAAACCATGCGCGGTCGTCCTTAAGTTTTGGCTAGCTTTTTGCGGGCGTCGCCTGCTCTTTCGATAGGATCGACCTTATAGAATTTCCGGAGCGACGGGCAAGCGCCGAGTAAACGGTTTTTTAATCAAATGCCTCGGCAATACCGCCGGTCGACCGGCGCGAAACCGGCGAAGTTGTTGTGAATCAAACCGTTCTCGGGAGAATGCGACGGCGGCGGGCCGGAGCGAAAAAAAACAAAAAAAACAGCTTGACATACTTCATACACCGGGCACCCCGCACAGGTGTGGACAACGTGTGGAGAACCTTTCGTAACTATCTGAAAAGATAGGAGAATTTATGCCCTGTTGTAGTCTGGCCGCAGTGACGTTTGGGAATGCCGGCTAAGCAGCCGGGAGCTAAACACCGGCCCTTGACTCCCGTCCCGCGGACAGCGCAGCCGCACGCCCGAAGGACGTTCTTTGCCGGCTGACCTCGGTCGGCGGTCGCCAAGTCGTTATCCGGCAACAAAAAACCCGGCCGAAGCCGGGTTCCAATCACGCGCTGAAAGTCGGCGTTCAGGCCGAGAGCGTTTTCACGCGGCGGCTGAGGCGCGACACTTTGCGGGAAGCCGTGTTGGCATGCATGACGCCCTTGGAGGCGGCGCGCATCAATTCAGGCTGCACGGCCCTCAGGGCTTCCTGCGCGGCCTTGGCGTCGCCGGAGGCCAGCGCTTCCTCGACTTTGCGCACATAGCTGCGCACGCGCGAGCGGCGGTTCTTATTCACTGCGGTGCGGCGAGCAATTTTGCGGGTCGCCTTCTTGGCCGAGGATGTGTTGGCCATGGTGCCTCTCTCTTTTCGGGTCCGGTGTTCCAGACAACGGACGTGCCGCCGATCGCTGGACGCATAAAACAGGTCGGGCGGCCAGATGGCCGCCACGGTTGGCGCGGCTTATAGTGCAGCTTTCCGGTCGCGTCAACGCAGAGTCTTTATACTTTATGGAACGTCGCGAGGCGGCGTGGAATGCGGCATGTCGCCACCGCCGCTTGCATGTCGGGCTGAGGCAACAGAAGTAGGGAGTATGGATACCATCCCGGCTCCTTTCATACCACCTGCGCCGACGCCGCGCACCTCGCCTCCGTCCACGCTGGAGATGATCCGCATTGTCTACCGCAACCCGCTGGAGTTGTGGGGAGAGCCTTCCTACAACGAACCCTGGATTTCGGTCAGCGGTATCGGCGGCCCGCTCGTCATCGCCAATGACCCGGCGCTCATTCGCCATGTGCTCGTCGACAACGCCCGGAACTACAAGATGGCGACCGTGCGCCAGAAGATCCTGCGCCCGATCCTGCGCGACGGCCTGCTGACGGCCGAAGGCGATGTCTGGAAGCGGTCGCGCAAGGCCATGGCGCCGGTGTTCACGCCGCGCCACATTTTCGGCTTTGCCAGGCCGATGCTGGAGCGCACCGAGGCCTTCGCAGAAAAATATGATGGTGAGACTGAAATTGTCGATATCGCCCACGATATGACGATGCTCACCTATGACATCCTGGCGGAGACGCTGTTCTCCGGCGAGATCGCCGGCGAACCTGGCAGTTTTGGCCAACAGATCGACCATCTGTTCGAAACGATGGGGCGGGTCGATCCGCTCGACCTGTTGCGCGCGCCCGACTGGATGCCGAGGCTGACGCGTATTCGCGGGCGCAAGACCATGGCGTATTTCCGCAAGATCGTCACCGATACGGTCGAGATGAGGATCGAGCGGCTGAAGCGCGATCCCGCCGGCGCGCCCGAGGATTTCCTGACGCTGCTTCTGCGCGCCGAAGGTCCCGGTGGGCTGACCCGTGCCGAGATCGAGGATAATATCATCACCTTCATCGGCGCCGGCCATGAAACGACAGCGCGCGCCCTGGGCTGGACCCTCTATTGCCTGGCGGAGGCGCCCTGGGAACGTGCGCCCATCGAGGCGGAAATCGACGCGGTGCTCAAGCGCGAGCCGGATCCGGTGAAATGGCTCGACGCAATGCCCTTGACGCGGGCGGCCTTCGAGGAGGCGCTGCGGCTTTATCCGCCGGCGCCGTCGATCAATCGCGAGCCGATCGAGCCGGAAACGTGGCGCGACCTCAAGATTCCAGCCAAGGCGGCGGTTCTGGTGATGCCGTGGACCGTGCACAGGCACCGGAAATTGTGGGACAATCCGGACGCCTTCATTCCGGCGCGTTTCCACCCGTCCAATCGCGACAAGATCGATCGCTTTCAGTATCTGCCCTTCGGCGCGGGTCCGCGGGTCTGCATCGGCGCGTCCTTCGCGCTGCAGGAAGCGATCATCGCGCTCGCCGCGCTGCTGTCGCGCTATCGCTTCGACTGCGTGGCGGAGACCAAGCCCTGGCCGGTGCAGAAGCTGACCGTACAGCCGCAGGGCGGCTTGCCGATGCGGGTGACGCCGCGCTGAGCGGCGTGGTGGCGCAGATCAACTGCGCCAGCGGCGCCCGTCGGTCTCCACACCGAAGCGGGCCGCATCGCGCGCATAGGCGGCGAGCCCCTCGAGTGCTGCCAGTGGGTGGGTGATCACATAGGCCGGGATGCGCGACAGCCATTCGCGATGCGGCGCCTTGTCTTCGAACGCCTCGCGAAACACCCCAGTCTTCAAGGCGGGCACGATCTTCTGGGCGATGCCGCCGGTGAGGAACACGCCGCCCTTGGCCATGAAGACCATTGCGAGGTCGCCGGCGGTGCGGCCAAGGCATGTGACGAAGAGATCCAGCGCCTCGACCGCCACGGGGTCGGTCTTTTCGAGAGCGGCCGGCGTGACCTCGGCGGGGATGGTGTATTTCGGCGTGACGCCGTCGGCGGTGGCGATGGCGCGGTAGACATTGACCAGGCCCCGGCCGCACAGAATCTGCTCGCCGGACACCCGCCCATCAATCCTCTCAATATGCGGAAACACCTCATAGTCGCGCGGCGTGCGCGGCCCGATGTCCATGTGGCCGCCTTCGCCCGGGACGGGAATCCAGACGCCGCGCGAATGGATGAGGCCGGCAACGCCGAGGCCGGTGCCGGGACCAAGCACCACGCGCGCCGCTTCGGCGACCGGCGGTCCGCCGCCGATTCGCTCCATATGGTCCTCGCCAAGCGCGACGACGGCCAGCGCCTGCGCCTCGAAATCGTTCAGAACCACGACTTCCTCGAAGCCGAGACTGGCGATCATGCCCATTGGCTTCACCACCCAGGGACAATTCGTCAGCGGGATTTCATCGCCGTTGACCGGAGCGGCCACCGCCAGGATCATGGTCCTCGGCCGGATGTCCGAGGCGTCATGGATTGTCGCCCGGATCGCGTCGTCGATGGTCTCGAAATTCTTCGTCTGGACGATGGGAAACTGGATTGCGGGGCTCGATCCATCCGGAACCACCGCGAAACGTGCATTGGTGCCGCCGATGTCGCCAATGAGAATAGGAAACGCGAACGCCATCCCTGCCAAGCTCCCCTCACGCTTCGGCGGCTTGAGCCGCGCTCTTTGACGAAATTCCGCGCTCCGACCCGCCAAACAGCGCGCCGCATCGCTGATATCACGTCATGCGGCATCGCTGGCTGGGGATCAACGGATAATTCGCCGAGCGTGGCGCCGCGAGCGGTTCCGTCTCCGCGACCTACACCAGGGCGATCACGCGGGCCGGTCCGCCGCTGCCCTTTGCCACCTTGGGTGCGCCGACGACGATCGTCGCGCCCTTGGCCGGAAGCCGGTCCAGATTGGCGATGCCCTCAATGCCGTAGCGGCCGGCCGGCAGCCAGGTCTTGTGCACGATGAAATCTGGCGACTGGCCGAAATCGAGCGACAGCGTGTCGACGGCGATGGCCTTTGTCGAGGTCTCCAGCAACTGCTTCACCGCCTCGATGTGAAAGCCGGGAAAGTGCATTGTCTTGCCGTCGGCGCCCAGATTGCGGAACTTGTCGGTCGCCACATGTGCGCCCCAGCCGGACAGCATCGCGACGATGGCGCCTTGCGGCAGCTCGCCGTTCTGGTCCGTCCACGCCTTGATGTCGTCGGGCGTCAGTTCGGCATCGGCATTGGCATCCGCCTTGGCGCGAATGTCGATCACCACCAGCGGCGCGACGAGATCCTCGACCGGGAGTTCGCCGACACCCTTGCCGTCGGCGGTGAAATGCAGCGGCGCATCGATATGCGTGCCGGTATGCTCGAGAATGCGCCATTCGTTGATGTTGAAGGTGTCTTTCGCGAAGGTATTCTTCTGCTCGATGAAAAACTGCTGCCCGCCGAAATAGGTGGGAAATGTCTCCACCAGATCGTGCGTCAGGTCTTCCGCCTTCTGGGCCGCCTGCGCCATGACAGGCGTGGCGATGCCGGAGGACAGGACCGCCGCGCCCGTCGCGGTGGCGGCGACGCCGGTAAAGAAGCTGCGGCGGCTGAGCATGCTCTGCTTGACGCTCTCAATGACGCAATGATGGCACATGGCGTTTTTCTCCCGGGGGTTGGACACGCCGAGAATGTGCCGGGAATGCGCGGCCGGCAAGAGAATATGGGCTAGGTGTGGGCAAACGGCCGGGTCGAATTTTGCGAGAACTCAACTGCGCCCCTGAAAAATATTCTCAACATGCACCGGCCAGCGCCAGGGCAGCACCGCCACCATGTCAAAGCGGAGCGACAGGCGCGCGTAGTCGGGCTGGCGCACCAGCCACAGATCGGCTGCTCCCTCGATGCGCCGGGCGGATTCGCGGCCGATCGCATCCATGGCAGCAGCCAGCGACGACCGCGCCTTGACTTCGACGATGAGGATGAGGTCGCCGCGCCGGGCGATCAGGTCGATCTCGCCGAGCTTCGTTTTGTGACGCCGCGCGACGATGCGGTATCCCTTGGCGAGGAGCGCGGCGGCGGCAAGCCACTCGCTGCGGTGACCGCGCCGGTAGGCGCGGATGCGCTTTGCATCGGCCATTGCGGTCAGTCCCGATTGCCACGCAGGTCGAGCAGCCGGCGGTAGAGGTCGGGCTTGCTGCCGCCGGTCATCCTGGCAGCCTCCGCAGCCGCCTTGGACGCCGGCATTTCCGCTGCGAGCGACAGGAGCAGCCGGTCGATATCCTCTGGAGCATCGGCCTGCGCCGCCGGCGGGCCGACGCAGATGACAACTTCACCGCGCGGCGTATCGGCGGCGGCATAGTGCGCGGCAAGCTCGGCCAGCGCGCCGAGGCGCATTTCCTCGAAGGTCTTGGTCAGTTCGCGCCCGATGGCGGCTTGCCGCGCGCCGCCGAGCCGATCCTGCATCGCCGCCAGCGTGTCGGCCAGCCGGCGCGGCGATTCAAAGAAGATCAGCGTCGCAGGTACGGCCTTCAGCGCGTCGAGGCGCGCGCGGCGCTGGCCGTCCTTCACCGGCAGGAAGCCGGCGAACAGGAAGGCGTCTGAGGGCAGGCCGGAGGCGGTCAGCGCGGCAAGAACCGCGGAGGGTCCGGGAATCGGCACCACTTTCAGGCCGCGCTCCAGCGCCTGACCAACCAGGCGAAAGCCCGGATCGGAGACCAGGGGAGTGCCGGCGTCGGAGACGAGCGCAACGCTCTTGCCGGCTTCCAGCGCGGCGATCAGGCGCGGACCGGCTTCGTCGGCATTGTGCTCGTGATAGGCGAAGGGGCGCTGCCTGATGCCGTAGCGGTCGAGCAGCACGCGGGTGACGCGCGTATCCTCGCAGGCCAGCACATCGGCGGCGGCCAGTGTCTCCAGAGCGCGCAGCGTGATGTCAGCAAGGTTGCCGATGGGCGTCGCCACCAGATAGAGCGCCGGCGCAAGCGGCCGCGCGGCGATTTCGGTGCCGCCGACGAGATAAGAGCGCTTTTCGAGGGCCTGCGGCTGGGTCATTTCCGCTTCATGCCATGCGCCGGAGCCGGTTGCAAAAGGGGCTGCGTGCGGGGCCTACGGGAACAACGCCCGGGACCGAACGTTATTGCGGACACCCTCGGAGAGAAAGATGAGCGGCCTGCAGCATCACGACGATTTCGAACCCTATTATGCGGGGCGGCGTCCTTCGAGCGAAGCGCCGGCAGACACGCGTGCCGGACGGATGCGCGAGCGGATCAAGCGATTGTCAGATGCGCACCGCAACCAGCACCGCACCCAGCGCGATGAGCGCGACGCCGAGCCAGTTGGCAAGGCTGAGCCGTTCGCCGAGGAATAGCGCGCCAACCTGCGCGCGGGGAATGACTACCGAGCGAGATCCGCCACCAGCGCATCGAGCACCACCATGCCCGCCGGCGTGGCGCGCAAGCCGGAATTGCCGACCGGCGCGATCAGACCTTCATCCTGCAAGCCGGCCAAGCGCTTGTGCTCGAGCGGACGCCCCGACAGCGCCTCGTAGCGGGTGAGGTCGATGCCCTCTGCCAGCCGCAAACCCATCAGCAGATATTCGTCGGCCTCCTCGGAGCGTGTCAGCAATTCGCCGCCGACAATGCCATGCCCCTGGGTTTCGACCAGATCGAGCCAGGTCTCCGGTATCTTCTCGGTGAAGGTGACCACGCGGCGGCCATGCTCGATAAACCTGCCATGTGCGCCCGGACCCACGCCGACATATTCACCGTAGCGCCAGTAGATCAGATTGTGGCGGCTCTCCGCGCCGAGGCGGGCGTGGTTGGACACCTCATAGGCCGGCAGGCCGCGCGCGGCGGTCACGGCCTGCGTCGCCTCATAGAGATCGGCCGCGAGGTCCGCGTCCGGGACGACAATCTTTCCCGCCGCATGCAGTACGTGGAAGCGCGTGCCCTCCTCAATGGTGAGTTGGTAAAGCGACAAATGGTCGGCGGCGAGCGCGATGGCGCGTTCCAGCTCTTCCATCCACGCCTCGACCGTTTGCCGGGGCCGCGCATAGATCAGGTCGAAGGACAGGCGCGGAAAGGTCTCGCGGGCAAGGCGGATCGCGTGCAGCGCCTGGTCGACATCGTGCAGGCGGCCGAGAAAGCGCAAATCGGGATCGTTCAGCGCCTGCACGCCCAGCGAGACCCGATTGACGCCGGCGGCGCGGTAGCCGCGAAACCGCTCGGCCTCGACCGAGGAGGGATTGGCCTCGAGCGTGACCTCGGCGCCGTGCGGCACCGTCCAATGGCGCGAGACGGTATCGAGGATGGCGCCGACGGTCGCGGGCTCCATCAGCGACGGCGTGCCGCCGCCCAGGAAGATTGAGCGCGCGACGCGCGGCCCGGTGCGTGCGCGCATCGCCGCAAGTTCGGCCTTGAACGCCTGGACATAGCGCGCCTGGTCGACCGGCTGGTGGCGGACATGACTGTTGAAGTCGCAATAGGGGCATTTGGCCGCGCAGAACGGCCAATGGATATAGACGCCGAAGCCGGGGTCGATCATGCCGAGCCGAGCTTCGCTTGCGCGAATTTCTGGAAGGCCCGCGCGCGGTGGGAAAGGGCGGAGGGCTGACCCGGCGTCCAGCCGTGCTTTTCCTGCGCAGTCATCTCGCCGAAGGTGCGCGCGTGGCCGTCCGGCTGGAACACGGGATCGTAGCCGAAGCCCATCTCGCCGCGCGGCGGCCAGACCAGCGTGCCGGGCGCCTCGCCGCGGAAATACTCGGCCTCGCCATCGGGATAGCACAGGCAGATGACCGCGACGAACTTACCGGCGCGCTGCGCCGGTTCGGTCGCGCCGACCTCCTGCATCGCCAGTTCGGCGCGCTGCATGGCCATGCCGAAATCGCGCTTGCCGTCTTCGGTCTCGGCCCAGTTGGCGGTGTAGACGCCCGGCTGTCCGCCGAGCGCTTCGATCGCCAGGCCGGAATCGTCCGACAGCGCCGGCAGGCCCGTGGCCACCGCCGCCGCATGCGCCTTGATATAGGCATTTTGCTCGAAGGTAGTGCCGGTTTCGTCAGGCTCGGGCAGGCCATATTCCCGCGCCGACTTCGCTTCGAAGCCGAACGGCGCGATCAGGTCGGCGAACTCGCGCAGCTTGCCGTCATTGTGGCTGGCGACGACGATCTTCCTGGCCGATAGGTCTTTCATGCAATTCCCCAAATGCGTGGTTCGGCAAATTCGATGGAGTTGCCGGACGGGTCGCGAAAATAGATTGAGCGCCCACCGGCGGGCCATTCGAAGTCCGCTTCGATGGTGATGCCCTTGGCTTCAAGACGCGCCTTCCAGTCCGCGATTTCTGCAGCACTCGCCGCGAAACATAGGTGCCCTTCACCGGAAGTACCGTGCGGCGGCACCGGCAGCTTAGCACCGGCTTTCGAGGGCTGGCGCGTTGCCTCGGCGTTGAACAGCAGGAGCACGCCGTCGCCGCAGCGAAAGAAGACGTGACGGCCCTCGGCTTTGGAGATCAGGGGAAGGCCGATGATGTCGGCGTAGAAGGCTTCGGCGGCGACGAGGTCGGTGACGTAGAGCGCGGATTCGAGGATGGCGGAGGGGGTCATCAACACGGCCTCCTAGCTTCTGGCGAGGATGCCCTACGTTGCCCCCCCCTGTCCTCCCGGACATCTCCCCCACAAGGGGGGAGATTGGCCGCCCACTTCGGTTTCGCCAAGCGTGAACGTTGCAGAAGAAGCGGTATCGATGGGCTGCGCAATCTCCCCCCTTGTGGGGGAGATGTCCGGCAGGACAGAGGGGGGCGCTGTCCCGTCAGCCTGTCCGTCGAGAGATCGAAGCAAATTTGACCACCCGACGGGGCCATCGGCCTATCCCACCGCCATCTGCTGGAGACTGACCAGCCGCGTGATGCCCTTCCGGGCCAGACCCATCAGTGCGCCGAACTCCTCCTCGGAAAACGGTTCGCCCTCGGCGGTGCCCTGGATTTCGACAATGCCGCCCTTGCCGGTCATGACGAAATTCGCGTCGGTTCCGGCGGAAGAATCTTCGTCATAGTCGAGATCGATGACCGGCTCGCCATTGTAGACGCCGCAGGAAATCGCGGCGACATGATCTCTCAGCACCTTTTGCACCGACACCATCTGCCGCGCTTCCATCCAGCGCAGGCATTCATGCAGCGCGACCCAGCCGCCGGTGATCGAGGCCGTGCGAGTGCCGCCATCGGCCTGGATCACGTCGCAATCGACGGTGATCTGGCGTTCGCCCAACGCCTGCAAATCGACAACGGCGCGCAGGCTGCGGCCGATGAGGCGCTGAATCTCCAGCGTGCGGCCGCCCTGCTTGCCTGAAGACGCCTCGCGGCGCATGCGTTCGCCGGTTGCGCGGGGCAGCATGCCATATTCGGCCGTGACCCAGCCCTTGCCGGAATTGCGCATCCAGCCCGGCACCTTCTCTTCAAGGCTTGCCGTGCAGAGCACATGGGTGTCGCCAAACTTCACCAGGCATGAGCCTTCCGCGTGCTTGGAAACGCCGCGCTCGAAGGAAATCGCCCGCATTTCGTCGAACGCTCGTTTGGAAGGACGCATTAAAACCCCATCTGGCTGGATTGTCGTGGCGCGGCTTTTAGACCCGGCACGGCTCCAGCGCAAAGGAAAAGGATCAAGTCAGGGCAGGCGCTCGAAGGCTAGCACGCTGGCGTCCCGGAACGGTCTCTCGCCGATGGCGCGGTAGCCCAGCTTTCCTGCGACGCGAATTGAAGCGGTATTGGGCGGGTCGATGATGCAAACGGAGCGTTGCCGCCCCCGCTCCCGATCGAACCATTCATGCGCTGCCAGCGCGGCTTCGGTGGCGTAGCCCTTGCCGTGGGCGGCTTGCGCGAACATCCAGCCCGCTTCCGGATATGGGTCGAAATCCCCGCCTAACTCCCGCCGAAAATCGCTGAAGCCTGTCTGTCCAAGATAGAGGCCAGTCTGCTTTTCGATGACAGCGAAGAAGCCGTAGTCCAGCACTTTCCAATGGCCGATGACACGCAGGAAGCGGAACCAGTTGTCCTGCTCGGTGCCCGGCTGGCCATTGCCGATATGCTTTATGACCTCCGGGTCGTCATACATCGCTCGGTACGCGTCGAAATCCGTGGCGACGTTTTGGCGAAGAATAAGGCGGTCTGTTTCGATCATGGCTGCTCTATGCCGAACACCCCGCTGTTCGCCAACCGCCAGCCTGACCGCGATTTGATGCCAGCGAACTTGTCATGCTGTTCCATGCGTCTATATCCTTGAGGGCTGGAGATAGAAATTTGCGATGACCAAGCCGGTCGCCGACCCCGCCCTGCAGGCGCTAGACCTGCGCTCGCGCGATATCTTTCGCCGCATCGTCGACTCGTTCCTGCTCGATGGCGAGCCGGTCGGCTCGCGCAATCTGTCGCGCATGCTGCCCTCTTCGCTGTCGCCGGCGACCGTGCGCAATGTAATGAGCGACCTGGAGCATCTCGGGCTCGTCTATGCGCCGCACATTTCCGCCGGGCGGCTGCCGACCCAGAAGGGCCTGCGCTTCTTCGTCGATGCCTTCATGGAGCTCGGCCATTTGTCGGACGAGGAGCGCCGGCAAATCGAGGCGCAAGTGAAGGGCACCGGCGCGGACGCAAATCTGGAGCATATGCTGAACGAGGCCAGCCAGTTACTGTCCGGCATGTCGCGCGGCGCCGGCCTCGTGCTGGCGGCGAAGGCCGAGGTGCCGCTCAAGCATGTCGAGTTCATCCAGCTTGAGCCGACCCGCGCGCTGGTGGTCCTTGTGTCGCAGACCGGCGATGTCGAGAACCGCGTGGTCGATCTGCCCGTCGGCGTCACCACATCGCAGCTTCAGGAGGCGACCAACTTCCTCAACGCTCATATCCGCGGCCGTACGCTGGCCGAGGCGCGGGCCGATATCGAACGGCTCAAGTCGGAGACGAAGCTGGCGCTCGATGCCCTGTCGGAGCAATTGGTGGAGAAGGGGCTGGCGGTCTGGGCCGGCGCCGATAGCGGCCTGCCCGCACGGCTGATCGTGCGCGGCCGCGCCAATCTCCTGGAAAATGTCTCCGCGCAGGCCGATATCGACCTGCTGAAGCATCTGTTCGAGGACCTCGAAACCAAGGAGGGGCTGATCCAGCTGCTCGACCTCGCCGAGGAAGGGTCGGGCGTGCGCATCTTCATCGGCTCAGAGAACAAGCTGTTCTCGCTGTCGGGATCGTCGCTGGTGGTTGCGCCCTACCGGGATCAGGATTCACGCGTGATCGGGGCGCTTGGGGTTATCGGTCCGACCCGGCTGAACTACGCGCGGATCGTGCCGATGGTGGATTATACCGCGCAGCTGATTTCGCGGATGCTGCGGTAGGGCTGCGCTCAGCCGAATTTGCGTTGTGCATCAAGGGCAAGGCCGATGCCGACGCTGCCGAAAGCATCGCCCTGAACCACGCTCGCCTGCGGCACCAGCGACAGGACGCTGCGGCGGGCGAGCGGAATGGCCGTGGAGCCACCGGTCAGGAACACCGCGGTAATGGCGTCGGGCGCAACGCCGGCGCTCCTCAAGGTCTGACGGACGGTTTCGGTCACGCGCTCGACCTCGGTTTGCAGCGTCTCTTCCAATTGCTGCCGGGTGAAGGCGACATCCAGGGGAGCATCGGTCAGATCAAGCCGGATCTGCGCCTGTTGCGCATTGGTGAGCTCGATCTTGGCCCGCTCGACATGCGTCGCCAGGAGGTGGCCAAGCCGGTGCTCGACGACATCGATGAAGCGGTCGACGCGATCCGGCTCCGCCGCCTCGTAGCGGATCTGCCTGAGGTCGATCATCGCCTTCGGCGTGTAGAGCCGGTGAATGCGGTGCCAGGTGGCCATGTCGATGAAATAGCCGGCCGGCAGGTTGCGCTTGCCGTCCCTGGTTTGCGTCAGGTACCCCAGCCCCGGCATGACATAGGCGATGCTGAGCAGCCGGTCGAAATCGGTGCCGCCGATATGCACGCCATTGTTGGCGAGGATGTCGTCGCGCCGGTCCGCCTTGCCGGCGCGGTCGGGCGAAACGCGGACGATCGAGAAGTCGGACGTGCCGCCGCCCATGTCGACGATCAGCGCCAGTTCTTCGCGGGTCACCTGCTGTTCGTAGTCCAGCGCCGCCGCGATCGGCTCGTATTGAAATTCGATGTGGCGGAAATTCTGGGCGCGGGCAGCGCGTTCCAGCTGATCCTGCGCGGCGGCATCGGCCTCGGCGTCGCCATCGACGAATTGCACCGGCCTGCCCAGCACGACCTGCTCCACGGCCAAACCCTGATGCGCCTCCAGGCGGGCTTTCAGGCGCGCGATGAACAGGCCGATAATGTCGGAGAACGGCATGGAACGCTGCTTGATGCGCGTCTTTTCGTGGATCAGGGAACTGCCGAGCACGCTCTTCAGCGCGCGCAGCAAGCGCCCCTCGACGCTGTCGGCATATTGCCCGACCGCCTGCCGCCCCACGGCCACGCTGTCGTCCTCGAAGTTGAAGAACAGGGCGCTGGGCAGCGTCAGGTGGTCGCCCTCGAGCGGGACGAGGCGCGGCTTGCCGTGCTCCATGACGCCCACCGTCGAGTTCGACGTGCCAAAATCAATGCCGCCAGAGGCTGGTCGCATGGACGTCGCTCATCTCGGTTGGAGTTGGTCTTTCGACCGGGGGAGCGCCCCTACACCAGCGGCCGGCGTTTGTCGATAATAGGATTCGCTTGAAGCCTCAGCGGGAGTGGTCCGTCGCATGCCCCCTCCACCGCCTTCGGCGGTCCCCTCCCCCGCTTCGCAGGGCAGGATCGGCGTGGAGCCGCTGCGGCCTTATATCCTCCCCTGCGAAGCGGGGGAGGGGGACCATGCGAAGCATGGTGGAGGGGGGATGGACGGAGGGGCACCTGAAGCGACGGAGGAGGCTCTCCGCGTGTGAGCCAAAAACTCGCACCGCCTCGCCCTTGCGGTCGCGCCGATGATTTGCAACGTTCCGGCAACATGGGGAGGAGACGCCATATGCTGCGGGTTGTAGAGAGCCGGGGTGCCTGGGATACGTCCCAACGGATCGGCATGATTGATATATTGGTGGTCCCGGACGGCACGACGGCGCCGGTCAACCGGGTGAATTTCTCGGCGCTCGACGGCGAGAGCTTCGCGGCGATGATGTCGCTGCTGAATTCGCACGACAAGCTGCTCTACAATCCCTCGACGAAGGTGCTGTTCTCGGCGCGCTAGTGGCGACCGCTCGGCCCATCACTGCGCCCGGACGACGGTGCGAGAACGATCAATTCTCGTCAAATTCGCGTGTGGCGGCTGGAACTCCGGGCAGCCGGCGTGGATTGTGGTTCGCGACGACGCGTCACGAGGAGCTTTCCCGTATGATCAGACACTGCGGCCTTGCCGCACTTTTCACCTTTTTGACGGCGGTTCCGTGCGCGTTTGCGCAGGAGGCGCCGCTCACCGGCGAGGCGGCGTTCGGCGATTGGAAGGCCGACCGGCCAGGCTCGATGCGCCAGTTCAAGCCGGGCGATATGCCCAAGCCTTTCATCACCAAATCCGCGGCCAACCGCCCCGACAAGGTGAGCATGGCCGATCAAACGAAGCCGCTGGTGCCGCAAGGTTTCGAGGTCGAGATGATCGCGTCCGGCATCGGCAATCCGCGCGCCGCGCGGGTGGCGCCGAATGGCGACCTCTTCGTCGCCGACAGCAGCGCCAGCCAGATACGCCTCTACAGGCTTGCCGAAGGCGGCGGCGCGCCGGTCGAGGATACGGTATTCGCGCGGGGGCTCACCCGGCCATACGGCATCGCCTTCTATCCGCCGGACAAACCGCAATGGGTCTATGTCGCCAACACCGACAGCGTCGTGCGCTTCCCCTACAAGGATGGCGACCTGTCCGCGTCGGGCGAGGCGGAGACAATCGTCGAGGAACTTCCGAGCGGCGGCCACTGGACGCGCGACATTGCTTTCTCCCAGGACGGCAAGACACTGTATGTCTCCGTCGGATCGCTGTCCAACCTCGGCAGCGGCATGGACGCAACCCCCCCGGACGGGCTGGAGGCGTGGGTGGCCAAGACGGCGCCGGGCGCTGCGTGGGGCGACGAGGAATTGCGCGCCGGCGTGCTCGCCTTCGACCCCGACGGCAAGAACAGGAGGGTCTTCGCGACCGGCCTGCGCAACTGCTCGGGCATGGCGGTGCAGCCGGACAATGGAGCGCTCTGGTGCGCGGTCAACGAGCGTGACGGCCTGGGCGATAACGTTCCGTTCGAATTTGCCACGACGGTGAAGGAGAATGGCTTCTACGGCTGGCCATGGTTCTATGTCGGGTCCAATGAAGAGCCCCGCCGGAAAGGCGAACGGCCTGACCTTGCGAACAAGGTCACCGTGCCGGATGTGCTGATCCAGCCGCATTCCGCGCCGCTCGGGATCACCTTTCACGACGGCACGGGGTTTCCGCCGGGCTACGCCGGCAGCGCTTTCGTCGCGCTGCATGGCTCGTGGAATCGCGGCGTGCGCACCGGCTACAAAGTGGTTCGCCTGCCCTTCAAGGATGGCAAGCCGACAGGCGCCTATGAGGATTTCATGACCGGCTTCGTGTTGTCCGACGACGAGGTGTGGGGCCGCCCGGTCGGCGTGGCGGTGGCGAGGGACGGTTCGCTGATCGTCACCGAAGACGGCAGCGGCACCATATGGCGCGTCACCTGGCAGAGCAGCCGCAGTTGAGTAGGGCAGTAGGGCAGTAGGGCAGTAGGGCAGTAGGGCAGTAGGGCAGTAGGGATTTAACTCCCGGCAGGTGGGATCAACCCATCTGAACCTTTCATGCAATCATCAAGCGAATTCGCTCATCGCCAAATAGGCGATGTGCTAGGCAGCGCGCCTGAACTCGCTGCGAGCGGATTCCATGACCCTTACAGGTTTCATTGCCTATGCAGGCGCGTTGGCTGTCGCCGCCGCCCTTCCCGGGCCGGGTGTCACCGCGCTGGTCGCGCGGGCGCTCGGATCGGGCTTTCGGCCCGCATTTGCCATGTCCCTCGGTCTTATTCTCGGAGACCTGACCTATCTGACGGCCGTTGTACTAGGCCTCGCCTTCCTGGCGCAGACCTTCGGCCTGGTGTTCCTCGCGGTCAAATGGCTGGGCGTCGCCTATCTCGCCTTCCTGGCGTGGAAGTTCTGGTCGACCGGGATCACGCCGGAGTCCATAGAGGCAAAGAAGGGCAGCACGGGGTTCGTCTCGAATGTGCTCGGCGGGTTGGCGCTCACATTGGGCAATCCGAAGACGATGATCTTCTATGTCGCGATCACCCCGACGGTCATCGACCTGCACACCATCACGCCGGCGGATTATGGTGTGCTTGCGCTGGTCACCGTGCTGGTGCTGATGGTCGTGCTCGTGCCCTATCTGCTGCTGGCGGCCAAGGCGCGTGGCCTGCTCAAGTCGCCGCGCGGGCTGAAATATCTGAGCCGCGGCGCTGCCACCTTCATGGCCGGCGCTGCGGCGGCGATCGCCACGCGCTCATAGGCACGTCGCTACAAATTGTTGGCGTCCACGTAGGATGTCACCAGGGCGCGCGTTTCCGCGCTGGGAACGACCGGCACGATCTCCGTCGTCAGGCCGGTGCCGCGCCAATGCAGAAGCCATTGCTGCAAAAGTCTGGCGTCGTCGCAGCGCATCAGTTGGAAGCAGCGGGCGAAGTTGGCTTCGACCCAACTGTCCACGAATTCCAATCCATCCGGCAGGCTGCGTCCACCCTCGCGGAATCGCTGATAGACCGGCACCATGTCGTCGTTTTCGAAGTGCTCGATAACCATGAAGAGCATTCGTTCTCGCTTTCGTTGGTTCAGCCGAACGCCAATTCGGCCAACAGCATAAAGGCAGTGCGTTTTTTCTGGCGCGGGCACTCGGCAGCGGCGGCAATCTCGCCTATTTTGCCGCGACAGCCAATGGGAGCGAAACGATGAACAAGCCCGTCACCACCACACATGTCCCCGGCCGTGGCCGTATTTACGGGTCGATCACGGAGACCATCGGGGACACGCCGCTGGTCCGGCTGGACAAGTTCGCCAAGGAGAAGGGCATCGTCGCCAATCTGATCGCCAAGCTGGAGTTCTTCAATCCGATCGCCAGCGTGAAGGACCGTATCGGCGTGGCCATGATCGAGGCGCTGGAGGCCGCCGGCACGATTTCGCCCGGCAAGACCACGCTGGTGGAGCCGACCTCGGGCAATACGGGCATCGCGCTGGCCTTCGCCGCCGCCGCGAAGGGCTACAAGCTCATCCTCACCATGCCGGAGACGATGTCGGTCGAGCGTCGCAAGATGCTGGCGCTGCTCGGCGCCGAACTGGTTCTGACGGAAGGTCCCAAGGGCATGAAGGGCGCGATCGCCAAGGCCGACGAACTGGCGGCGACGATCCCCGGCGCGGTGATTCCGCAGCAGTTCGAGAACCCCGCCAACCCCGAGATCCATCGCGTCACGACCGCCGAGGAAATCTGGAACGACACCAAGGGCGAGGTGGACATCTTTATCTCGGGCATCGGCACCGGCGGCACCATCACGGGTGTGGGTCAGGTCATCAAGAAGCGCAAGCCGGATCTCCAGGTGATAGCGGTCGAGCCGGAAGCGTCGCCGGTCCTGTCGGGCGGCCAGCCCGGTCCGCACAAGATCCAGGGTATCGGCGCGGGCTTCGCGCCGAAAATCCTCGACACGGCCATCTATGACGAGGTGGTGCAGGTCTCCAACGACGATGCCTTCGCCAATGCCCGCCTCGTCGCGCGGCTCGAAGGCGTGCCAGTTGGAATTTCGTCGGGCGCTGCCCTGCAGGCGGCAATCGTGGTCGGCTCGCGCAAGGAGAACGCCGGCAAGAACATGGTGGTGATCATCCCGTCCTTCGCCGAGCGCTATCTGTCCACGGTGCTGTTCGAAGGGCTGGGGAGTTAGGGAAGGGGTTTCGGGGGAGGTTTCCGCGCCGGAGTTTCCTTGGGGCGATGCGGTGCATTTTCCTCGCAGCGACCCGTTGCATTCGTGACTGTCCCAGTATCCCGCCAGAGTGGGCCATAGTTTGGCGCGTTCGCGCTGCCCCTCATCCGCCTGCCGGCACCTTCTCCCCGTAAAAACGGGGAGAAGTCCGCTGTGGCTAGGCCTTCGCCAAGTTTTCAACGCTGCAGATTAGCGAAATCATCGGGGCCGGCGTCTCTCGCCCCGCGTGCGGGGAGATGTCCGGCACGACAGTGAGGGCGGCGCGGCGACCGAAGGAGTGCGCGCGAGGGCAGAGACCGTCGCCAACCCCTGGCCCATACCCCGCCTCCTTGATCGCATCCCCGATCTGGCGGACCATCCGTCCGAGTCGAAGCGGGGGTTCCATGTACAAGCTCTATTCCCGGCCGGGTACGGGCGGCTTTGTCGTTGAGGCGGCATTGCTGCTGGCGCGGGTGCCGTTCGAATGTATCGATGTGCCGAAACCCAGCCAGCATGAGCCGGACTTCCTGCGCATCAGTCCGCTGGGCCAAGTGCCGGCGCTGGTGCTGCCGGATGGTCAACTCATCACAGAATCGGCGGCGATGTGCATCCTGCTTGCCGACGACCACCCTGATGCTGGACTTGCACCCGCCATCGGCGTCTCGGCGCGCATCGTTCCTGCGCTGGATGATGCTGATGACCTCCGTACTCTATCCCGCTGTGCTCAGGCTCTTCTACGCCGACCGCTACACGTCCGATCCGCACGGTGGGGCTGGGGTGCAAGACGCCGCAGCGCGCGAAATGGAAACCGCCTTCGCCATTCTCGATGCGGCGTTGGCAGGCAGTGACGGCCTCGCCGGGTCGTTTTCCATAGCGGATGTCTATCTGCTGATGCTCGCCCATTGGACGCCTGAGGAAAAGCCGCGCCCGGAATGGACCAACATCGTGGCGCTATGCGAACGGCTGAAGGACCATGCCGTGCTTCGCGACCTGAACGCAAAGCACGCTCTCTGGCAGGTCTAGGGGTCGCGCCCGCGTCCAACGATGAAGGAGATCGCCGAATGGCAACACTCGCCGAGGTCAACGCGCATTTCGAGGAGCAGGCCAATGCTTGCGACAGCATGGGGTCGCCCTTCACGGCCCGCGTCTGCCGCGCTTTGGCGAGGACACTGGATGGCGCGACTGCGACCGGCGGGCGCGTAACCGCTTGGCCTGGCGACCCGCGCGCCGATGCGCTTTCGCTGCGGCTTTGCGGCGCGTTGAACGGCCTCGTTCTCGCCGGCACGGATGCTGCGCTGGCCTCGGTCTATCCGCCGCATGAGGTCGACGATGCGGAACTGACGGCAGCACTTGTGTCAGCCATTCCGCGTCATGACGCGGCGCTTGTCGCCGGCCTGACCCACGCCCCGCAGACCAACGAGATCGCACGGTCGGGAGTGCTGCTTCCCGGGCTCCTGGCCGTTGCACGCGCGACCGGACTGCCGCTTTCGATCACCGAGATCGGCAGCAGCGCCGGCCTCAATCTCCTGCTGGACCGGTTTAATTATCGCTATGGCGAACAGAGCTGGGGAGATGAGAGTTCGCCCGTTCGGCTCGAGCCGGAGCTGCACGGGGCGGTGCCGGACCTTACCGGCGCACTTCGCATCGCGGGACGTCGCGGCTGCGATATTGCGCCGCTCGATATCCGGCGCGCGGAAGACCGGCAGCAATTGCGGTCCTATGTCTGGCCGGATCAGCCGCTGCGGCTGCAGCGGCTCGACGCAGCGATATCGCTGGCGCTCGCCGACCCGCCGGCGCTGGTCGTCGAGGATGCGCTGGCTTTTGTGACGAGAAGCCTCACCGAGCGCTCCAAGGGCGAGACGTTTCTTCTGATGCATTCGATCATGTGGCAATATCTGCCCGCTGAGGCGCAGCGGGCCATCCAAGTTGCGATGGCCGAAGCCGGCGCTCTTGCTTCAGCGCAGGATCCCGTCGCCTGGGTCAGGATGGAGCCGCTGGATCTCACCGTCGGCCCGTCGCTGCTGGTTACGGTTTGGCCCGGGGGCAAGACCCGCCGATTGGCGGCTTGCGACGCTCACGGCCGCTGGATCGACTGGTTTCCTGGAGAACAGTAAGGGCGCGGCATCGACTCTACGACCTTGGCGCTTGTGCCGCCCCTCATCCGCCTGCCGGCACCTTCTCCCCGTAATAACGGGGAGAAGGACGCGGTGGCTTGGCTTTGGCCAATCGGAAACGTTGAAGATTGGCGAAATCGTCGAGGCTGGCGTCTCTCGCCCCGCTGGCGGGGAGAGATGTCCGGCAGGACAGTGAGGGCTGCGCGACGCGGCGGGAGCGCTATCAAGGCCCATCTTCATCTGCGGATGACGGCGTCAATGGATCATGGCAGCGCGGCGGCGCGCCAGGAAGGCGCGCACGGCCTGATCCGTCTCCAGACCGATGGCGCGGTCGAAGGCCGCGCGGGCGGCCTCGAAATTTCCGCATCGTCCTTCCAGATCGGCGAGCGCTGCCCAATAGGGCTGATAGCTGGCCAGGCGTGGATCGCCGGCGATCCGCGCGAGTTCTGACAGGCCGGCTGCCGGGCCATCACAATTCGACACGGCGACGGCCCGGTTGATCGCGACCACCGGCGAGGCCGAGAGCGTGGACAGCGCGTCATAGAGCCGGCGGATGGCAGGCCAGTCGGTGCGGCCGGTGTATCGCCGCGCGCAGTGCGCGGACTGCACCGCCGCTTCCAGCTGAAAGCGACCGGTTTCGCCGAATGAGCTTGCCCTGCGCAGCAGGGCTTCCGCTTCGCCGATCAAGGCGTGATCCCATCTTTCCATATCCTGCTCGCCGAGCGGCACATAATCGCCATCCGCGTCACGGCGCGCCGGGCGTCGCGCTTCCGCAAAAAGCATCAGCGACAAGAGGCCGGGCGCCTCCGCCTCGTCCGGCAGCAGCGAGGTTACCAGCCGCCCGAGCCAGATGGCCTCGCCGGCAAGGTTGCGCCGGCGCGAGTCGCTGCCCGCGGCATCCACCCAGCCTTCCGCGTAGGCGGCATAGATGGCGCTGAGCACGCCATCCAGCCGCGCGGCGAGTTCCGACGGTTCCGGAATGCGGAAGGGAATGCCGGCCTGCTTGATGCGGCTCTTGGCGCGCACCAGGCGCTGGCTCATCGTTGCGGGCGAAACGAGAAAGGCGGAGGCGATTGCCGCGGCGTCGAAACCCAGTACGGTCTGCAGGATCATGGGCGCGTGGACGCCGGCGTCGAGGGCGGGGTGAGCGCAAGCGAACATCAGCCGCAGCCGCTCGTCGGGCACCGCGCCGTCGCTGCTGTCGTCGGCGCGCTCCTCGGCGAGCAGCTTGAGATGATCGGTGGCGTTCACACTGGTTATCCTGCGTCGAACGGTGTCGATGGCGCGCCGGCGGGCGACCGAAAGCAGCCAGGCCTCCGGATTGGCCGGCACGCCGCTGCGCGGCCAGCTTTCGAGCGCGGCGGCAAAGGCGTCCGCAAGGGCGTCCTCCGCGCCGGCAACGTCGCGCGTGCGCGCCGAGAGATAGGCGACAAGGCGGCCATAGCTGCGGCGGGCCGCGGTCTCCGCAGCCGCCCGCGCGTCCTCGTCATCTCCCGCCATGCCTATTGCATTTGCCAGTCGGGCGAACCTCGATGGTGCCGAGCTGCGCGCCGGGGCAGCGGGCCGCCCATTGGATCGCCGCATCCAGATCGGGCGCTTCGATGATGTAGAAGCCGCCAAGCTGTTCCTTGGTGTCGGCGAAGGGGCCGTCCAGCACCTCGGTCTTGTCGCCGCGGACGCGAACGACCGTCGCCGATGAGGATGGCTTGAGACGGTCGCCGCTGACCATGGCGCCGGCTTTCACCAACGCCTCGCCATAGGCCGCATAGGGCGATGACATTTCATAGCCCGGCTGCGCCGTCGCCGTCGCCATCACGGATTCGTCCATGTGAATGAGCAGCATGTATTGCATGATCACTGTCCTTGCGTTTCCGGCCGCATCGTCGCGTGCCAGACGGATATCGCGCGAGAATGCGCGATTTCGACAGGAGGTCGATGATTTTTTGGCGGAGGGGTGGGGAAGGCGGGATTGGGTGGGATGCGCTAAGGCTGGGACCACCGCGCTGCCCCTCACTGTCCTGCCGGACATCTCTCCCCGCAAGCGGGGCGAGAGACGCTGGCCGCGACGATTTCGCCAATCGTCGATGGGCCGAGCACCCAAACCAGAAAGCCTACGCAGCGTGGCGTGGGCCTTGCGAAGCGAGGCGCTGTCAGTGCTGGGCGACGGGCGTGCCGAAGGTGCCGCGCTCGCGGCGGGCGCAAGCGGGTCCAGGTCCGCGCATATAGTGTCGCTCGGGCCGATAGGTCGGCACGACGAACTCCCGCAGGGCGAGCGCGCAGACAGTGATCTGGTTCCAGAATTTCATATTCTCAATCCTCTTCGGATATTGCTTCCGAATTCGGATGTACTTTGCAGAAGACAAGTGAATCCCCGGTGAATGCCTCGTTAACCCATTCCATCAAAAGCGCGCAAAACTGTCGGGAATCAGGCCGGAAAAGCAGTATTTCGTGCAGGCGCGTCGATCCCATGTCGCTTGTGGCTTTCACGTCACAGCCTGCAAAGAGGCTGCAGGATTGGCTTACACCTTCGGCTCTCGGGTTTGACCGGCTGAAAAAGGCATCCCACCCCCAACTTTTGGTCAGACCCTCCCCATGATGGGGAGGGCAAAGGCGTCGCGACGGCTCAACGCCCCTTGTGGCCATCGATGGGGGAGCGGTGTGCCATCGGGAGCGGAGTCAAGCTGCGCGGCCACCGCTATTACTTGTCACTGGGACAAGAAAGGTCTTGCGCGCCACCCATGCGCAATCCTACCAAAACGACGCGAAACCTGGGGGCGCACGATGCATCTGCCAACGATCGAAGACGTTCACGCCGCCGCCGACCGCATTCGCGGCGAGGCTCGCCTGACGCGATTTCTGGAATCCGCCGCGCTGAACGAACAATTCGGCGGCCGCATCCTGTTCAAACCGGAAGTGCTTCAGCGCACAGGCTCGTTCAAGTTCCGGGGCGCCTACAACAAGATCTCGACGATCCCCGAGGCGGACCGCAAGCGCGGTGTCGTCGCCTTCTCCTCCGGCAATCATGCGCAAGGGGTTGCCGCCTCCGCCGCCATCTACGGCGTCGACGCGGTGATCGCCATGCCGTCCGACGCGCCGGCGATCAAGGTGGGAAACGTCAAGGCGATGGGGGCGACCGTCATCCCCTTCGATCGGTTCGGCCAGGATCGGATGGCGCTGGTCGCACCCTATGTCGAGCGCGGCATGACGCTGGTGCCGCCCTACGACGATCCCGCCATCATCGCCGGGCAAGGGACAATCGGGCTTGAACTGTTGGCCGAAGCTAGGGAGATCGGCGTTGCCATTGATGCGGTTGTCGTGCCGTGCGGCGGCGGCGGCCTGACCAGCGGCATCGCGCTGGCGGTGAAGGACGGCTCTCCCGAAACTGAAATGTGGGTGGCGGAGCCGGAGCATTTCGACGACACGATCCGCTCGCTCGCGGCGGGACACCAGGTCGCGAACGAGGCCGGTCACACCTCGATCTGCGATGCGATCCTGACGTCGGAGCCGGGCAAGCTCACCTTCGAGATCAACAGGCGATTGCTTGCGGGCGGCGTGGCGGTCTCCGACGAAGACGCCTGCCAGGCGGTGCGCGACGCCGCGCGCTACCTCAAGCTCGTCGTCGAACCGGGTGGCGCCGTCGCCCTGGCTGCTCTGCGGAAAGGCAAGATCGACCTGAAAGGCCGCACCGTCGTGGTTGTTCTGTCGGGTGGCAATATCGATCTGGACAGCTACGCGCGGATCATGGCGGCCTAGGATCGCGCGGCGCTGCCTGCGGCAGCCCGAGGCCGACGGCACTGAAATCGGGTCTACGGCCTCTGCCTTGAAGCGAGGCGCTAAGCCGGCAGAAATGCCTTGCTGAAGGCTTGCCGTCCGGGCGGCGTGAAAGCGATCACGCGGCTGTCGGGCAAACGCCGCGCCCATTTCTGGGCCAGCACCCGGTTGAGGATTGCGGCGCCCAGCGTTCCCGCCAGATGCGTGCGGCGGACGCTCCAGTCGAGGCATGAGCGGCACATCGGCCGCCGTTGCGCGTCAAGCGCGGCGGTGTCGATGCCGACCGCCTCGAAGAAGCCCGCACCCTGTTTGCCGAGCGCGAAGGTTTCGCATTCGGGGCGGATGATGCCGCGGGCAACAAAGCCGTCGAACATCGCCACCGCGTGATCGCCCGCCAGATGATCGTAGCAGATACGCGCTTCACGCATCGCCGCGTCCTTCGGTCCCGGGCGGGTGCGCCTTGGGCCGGCGGAAGAGGCCACCCCCATGATCGATTCCAGCATTGCCGCCACCTGGCGGTTCGCCAGCCCGTAATAGCGGTGCCGGCCCTGGCTGGTTAGCGACAGCAGCCCGCCATCGGTCAGTTTGGCCAGATGGGAACTCGCCGTCGGCAGCCCGACGCCGGCCTCAAGTGCAAGCTCGCTGGCGGTCAGGGCTCCGCCGCCCACCAACGCCGTCAGCATGTTGGCGCGCGCGGGGTCGCCGACCAGGCTGGCGATGCGGGCAATGTCAGGACCTTCTTTCACGACCTTTTCCTTCCCATGTCGTCGACGGGCATAGTTCGATCCTAATCAAAGCATGGCTGTCGAGCAATCGGTAAGGTGTCAGGAGTGAACAAGGACACCGTCGATGACTCTGCTGCTCAGCCTTCTGCGATATTCTACTTCTACACGGCACACGCCTGGCTTCTGCTCCACGCTCGTTACCTGGGCCGCCCGATATCGCCAGCGGCTTGATCTGGCTGAACTGGATGACGACCGCCTGCGCGATATCGGTATTTCGCGCCACGCTGCGCAAAGAGAATGCGCCAAGCCATTCTGGCAGGCATGAGGATCCCCTACAGGAATGCTGGACTGATTTATTTCGATCCCGGTCGAACTGTCTTTGCCAGGCAGATCTACCCGCGCTCAGGGTCAGAGCCGCCAGATGCGCCTTGCATTGCCCGAAAGAAGCTTGCCGCGTTCGGTGTCCGGCACGCCTTCCAGCAGCGCGTGGGTGCCCGCCACCCACGGCGCCAACCCGCCGCCAAGATTGCAGACCGGCCAGTCGCTGCCCCAGACAAGCCGCTCCCAGCCGAAGCTTTCGACCACGCGGTCTAAGAAGGGACGCAGGCTGTCGACGGTCCATCCCTGGGGATCGGTATAGGCGATGATGCCGGAGATCTTGGCGACCACATTGGGCCGCTTGCCGAGTTCCGCGACGGTGCTCCACCAGGGGTGGTCGCGGCCTGCCTTGAGATCGGGACTGCCGAAATGGTCGAGCACGAATTGCACGCCCGGCGCCGCGTCGGCCAGTGCCGCGGCATTGTCCAATCGGTCGCCGCGAAAGATCAGATCGTAGGTCAGGCCGGTGCCTTCGAGCCGCTTGATGTTGGCGCGGTAGAGCGCGCTCCGCGAGGTCTCATCCGGCGCGCCATGCAGAACGCGCCGAAATCCCTTCACGAAGGGCTCGGCCCTGCAGTGCTCTAGATAGGCGGCAAACCCATCCTCTTCCGGGCGGCAGGCGGCGATGGCGCCGCGCAACAGGCTGCCCTCCTGTCGGGCGAGGCCCGCGACGAATGCAGTCTCGGCCTGGATATGGCCGGCGTCGACGTCGACTTCCATATGCAGCACCGCGCCGATGCCGCAGCGCTTCGCCTGGAGCGCATATTCCTCATAGGAGTGGTCGCGGTTGAGCGCGGGCTCTCCTGCCAGCCAGGGATAGGAGAGTGCCGACCGGTCTATGAGGTGAAGGTGCGTGTCGACGATCATGACGATGCTTTCTCGTTCGGCGCTCTGTTGCTGGACCAGCCGGAAAGGTTGGACAGCTTCGCCGCGGCCTCGGTCAACAACTCGATGGTGCGCGTGATGTCGGGCGCGGAGGGCCGGTTGATTACCGCGATGTAGGGCACGGTCAGCGCCGCGATCGCCCGTCCATCCGGCGACAGGACAGGGGCCGACAGATTGTAGACGCCGGCAGTCTGCAGGCTCGCCATCATCTCAAAGCCGCGCTCGCGCACCTGATCGAGACGCTGGAAGAACCGCGCCGACGTCTCAAGCTCTTCCTCACCGCGCGCATGCTCGGCGATCATCATCTGCCGCTCCTCCGCGGAGCGGAATGCAAGAAGCACGTGGCCCGAGCCGGTGTCGAGCAGGCTGATATGGGAACCAACGCGGATGGAAATGCCCCAATAGCCCGGTGCTTCCTGCTGGGCGATCACGACCGCGCGGCCACGGTCGAAGACGGCTAGATGGTTGGCCTGAAACGCCAGTTCGGCGAGATCGCGCATGATCGGCGTGGCGAAGGAGACCAGCCGCCGGACGGGTGCATGGAGCTGCGCCAGGCCGAAAAGCTTCAAGGTCAGCGAGAAGCGGTCGCCATCGATGCGCGTGACATAGCCGCGCCGGACCAGACGGTCGAGCATGCGGTAGAATTCATTGGGGCTGCGGCCGAGCCTCTTGGCGATTTCCGCCTGGGTCAGGCCGCCATCGACGCCGGAAAGAAGCTCCAGAATATCCAGGCCCTTGTCGAGCGCGGGCGCGCGGTACCGATCGTTCTCGGCCTCCTCGGATGCGCCATCTTCTCCCCCGTAAATCATGTCAGCCGCCCATGCATGATCATTTGTGGCCCCGGCCAAGCCGACGCGTCAAGGCGATTGTCCTTGACCAGTATATAAATATGCTTTTTGTATATGAATTATCGCGCGACAAATGTGACGGCCCAAACGGCCTGTCCGTGCGCGTCTATTTAGTTCGGGAATGCCGAGAAATCTGGGAGGATCCGGGCGTGGCCAAGATCGAAAAAGTCGAGCTGCGCGTGGTCGACCTGGTGCCGAAGGTCAAGCGCACCGATGCGATCCAGAGCTTCGTCTCCCAGGAAACGCCGATTGTGACGATCACCGACAGCGATGGCGCGGTCGGCACCGGATACAGCTACACGATCGGCACGGGCGGGTCGTCGGTCATGCGCCTGCTGGCCGACCATCTCGCGCCGCGCATTATCGGCCGGGACGCCGACAGGATCGAGGCGATCTGGCACGAGCTGGAATTCTTCACCCATGCCACGACGATTGGCGCGATCACCGCGATCGCCATTGCGGCGATCGACACCGCGCTTTGGGATCTGCGTGCCAGGAAGCAGGGGCTGCCGCTCTGGAAGCTGGCCGGGGGCGCCAAGGATCGTTGCCCGCTCTACACCACCGAAGGCGGCTGGCTGCACATCGAAACCCGCGCGCTGGTCGAGGACGCCCTGGAGGCAAAGGCCAAGGGCTTTCGCGGCTCGAAGGTAAAGATCGGCAGGCCGCATGGCTCGGAGGATTTCGCCCGCCTGTCGGCGGTTCGCAAGGCAGTCGGCGACGGCTACGAAATCATGACGGACTGCAATCAGGCCTTCGGCGTCGACGAGGCGATCCGCCGCGCCTGCCGGTTGCGGGACCTGGATCTCGCCTGGATCGAAGAGCCGCTGCCGGCCGACGACATAGACGGGCATGTAAGACTGTCGAATTCGACGGCGACGCCGGTGGCGGTGGGAGAATCGCTCTACTCGATCCGGCATTTCCGCGAATATATGCAGAAGGGCGCGTGCTCGATCGTCCAGGCGGATGTGGGCCGCATCGGCGGCATCACGCCGTGGCTGAAAGTAGCGCATGCGGCGGAGGCTTTCGACATGCCGGTCTGCCCGCACTTTCTCATGGAACTGCATGTCAGCCTCGTATGCGCTGTTCAAAACGGCAAATATGTCGAATACATTCCGCAACTCGATGATCTTACCGGCAAGCGCATGGCGGTGGAGGACGGTTTCGCCGTCGCCCCCAGCGAACCGGGGATAGGCATCGACTGGAACTGGGACGCGGTCAAGTCGCGCAGCCTGGCCGAGTTCACACGCGAAGTGAGGGCGTAGAGCATGCAGCGGATGGGGAGTGTGCTGGGCATCAAGCCGGCGGCGATCGTCGAATACAAGCGGCTTCACGCAGCGGTGTGGCCTGAGGTGCTGGCGATGATCGAGGCCTGCAACATCAAGAACTATTCGATCTACCTGAAGGAGCCGGAGAACCTGATGTTCTCCTATTTCGAGTATCACGGCACCGACTTTGCCGCCGACAGCGCGAGGATGGCTGCGGACCCGAAGACCAGGGAATGGTGGGCCGTGTGCGGCCCGCTGCAGGAGCCTTTCGCGACGCGCAAGCCGGGCGAATGGTGGGCCGGCATGGAAGAGGTGTTCCATTGCGATTAGCCGTGCCCGCCCGTCACTCCACCGCCGTCCGCCAGGCGCGCTCTAGCCAGGGAAATCCCAGACATGTCCGCTAGCCTCGAAGGCAAGATTGTCCTCCTCACCGCCGCCGCGCAAGGCATCGGCAAGGCATCGGCGCTGGCGTTCGCGCGGGCCGGTGCGACTGTGCATGCGACCGATATCAATGAAACGGCGTTGCAGGAATTGAAGGGAACGCCCGGCGTCACGCCGCGCAAACTCGACGTGCTGAGCGACGATGACGTTGCCGCCGGGGTCAAGGAGATCGGCCGCGTCGACGTGCTGTTCAACTGCGCCGGCTTCGTGCATGGCGGCTCGATCCTCGAGATGAAGGACAGCGATCTCGACTTCGCCATCAATCTGAACGTCCGCTCGATGATCCGCACCATCCGCGCGGTTCTACCCGGCATGCTGGAGCGCGGCGACGGGGCGATCATCAACATGGCCTCAGTGGCCGGCAGCGTGAAGGGCGTGCCCAACCGCTTCGCCTATGGCGTCACCAAGGCAGCAGTTGTGGGGCTGACGAAGGCGGTCGCGGCCGACTATGTGACGAAAGGCATCCGCTGCAACTGCATCTGCCCCGGCACGGTGGAAAGCCCATCGCTCGACGACCGCATGCGCGCGCAGGGCGACTATGATGCGGCCCGTGCGGCTTTCATCGCCCGCCAGCCGATGGGACGGCTGGGCAAGCCGGAGGAAATCGCCGACCTTGCCGTATACCTTGCCGGAGCGACCTATACGTCCGGACAGGCCTACAATATCGATGGCGGCTGGACGATTTGAGCAGCCGACTATTTGCAGCCCTTATGTTCAAGCCGCGCAGGCCCTGGAGGAACATCACATGAAATTCGTACGCTATGGCAAGGCGGGTGCGGAAAAGCCCGGTGTGATCGGTGATGACGGCAAGATCCGCGACCTCTCCGCTCGTGTCGGCGATCTCGCGGGCGCAGCACTTGCGCCGAACGCGCTGAAGAAGCTCGGCAAGCTGGCCGACCTTCCGGTGGTGAAGGGCAATCCACGCCTCGGCGCCTGTGTGGCCGGCACCGGCAAGTTTATCTGCATCGGCCTGAACTATTCCGACCACGCAGCCGAGACCGGCGCGACCGTGCCGCCTGAACCGATCATTTTCATGAAGGCGACCTCGGCGATCGTCGGACCCAATGACGACGTGCTGATTCCGCGCGGATCGAAGAAGACGGATTGGGAAGTCGAACTGGGCGTCGTGATCGGCAAGAAGGCGAAATATGTCAGCGAGGACGAGGCGCTGGACTATGTCGCCGGCTACTGCGTCTGCCACGATGTCTCCGAGCGCGCCTTCCAGACGGAGCGTCAGGGCCAGTGGACCAAGGGCAAGAGCTGCGACACGTTCGGGCCGACCGGACCGTGGCTGGTGACCAAAGATGAGGTCAAGGACCCGACCAACCTCAAAATGTGGCTCACCGTCAACGGCAAGACCATGCAGGACGGCTCAAGCGCGACGATGATCTACAAGCCGGCGTTCCTCGTCTCCTATCTCTCGCAGTTCATGAGCCTGATGCCCGGCGACATCATTTCGACGGGCACGCCGCCCGGCGTCGGCATGGGCATGAAGCCGCCGAAATACCTCAAGCATGGGGATGTCGTCGAATTGGGCATCGAAGGGCTAGGCACTCAGAAGCAGAGCATCAAGGCGGACAAGTAAATACCGACGGTCGCTTAAGCTTGACGCGCCCCCCACCGGCGCTTCGCGCCACCTCCCCATCGAGGCCCTTGAGGGGAGGGGTTAGGGGTGGGGTATCCGCGCCCGAAACGGTGAAGCCCTCAATCCAGCGTTCGCCGGAAGCGCAGCAAGGCCACTGTCGCGAAAGCCAGCACGAAGGCCAGCAGCGCCCAGACCTCGCTGGCGATCGCCGGAAACTCCGCACCCTTCAGCATAACGCCGCGCACAATGCGCAGGAAATGCGTCAGCGGCAGCATCTCGCCGAGCGCCTGCGCCCAGCCGGGCATGCCGCGATAGGGGAACATGAAGCCGGAGAGCAGGATCGACGGCAGGAAGAAGAAGAAGGTCAGCTGCAGCGCCTGCATCTGGGTGCGCGCGACTGTCGAGATGGTGTAGCCAAGCAGGACAAGCGCCAGCACGAAGACCAGGATCGCGGAGAGCAGTAGCGGCAGGCCGCCGACGAAGGGCACGCCGAACAGGCCCTTCGCCAGTGACAGCACCACGGTTACCTGCACCGCACCGACCAGCACATAGGGCAACACCTTGCCGAGCATGATTTCGAAGGGCGAGGCCGGCATGGCGAGCAGGTTTTCCATCGTGCCGCGCTCGCCTTCGCGGGTCAGCGCGATCGAGGTCATCATCACCATGGTCATCTGCAGGATGACGCCGAGGAGGCCGGGGACGATGTTGTATTGCGAGATGCCCTCCGGATTATAGCGCCGGTGGACCACCACCTGCAGCTGGCTCGCCGCCAGCGCCGCCGCCGCGGCTTCTTGACCCTGCTCGCGCAGCAGCGCCTGGCTGGCGACGGTGCTCAAGGTGGACACCGCGCCGCTCGCCACCGACGGGTCGGTCGCATCCGCCTCGATCAGGATCTGCGCGCCGTCGCCGCGCTCGACGCGGCGTGCGAAATCGGACGGGATGGTCACCACGAAGGCGACATCGCCGCGCTCGATGAGCGCCTCGCCTTCCGCCGCGCTGGCGACGCGATGGTCGAAGCGATAGTAGCCGGTCAGTTCCAGCGCCGACACCATGGCGCGGCTGTAATGGTCGTTGCTGGTCGAGACCAGCGCGGCGGGCAGATCCTTCGGATCATTGTTGATGGCAAAGCCGAACAGCAGCAGCTGGATCAACGGCACGCCGAGCATCATGGCGAAGGTGATGCGGTCGCGCCGCATCTGGATGAACTCCTTGGTGAGCAGGGCGCCGAGCCGCGTGAAGGAGAAGAAATAGCTCATGGTTGGGTGACCGCGAGTTGCGGAGCGTCAACCCCTACCGAAGAGCGAAAGGTCTTCATGCCATGTTGTCCTTCGAGCCGCTCATGAACTGGATGAACACGTCTTCCAGGCTGGTCTCGCCCAGCGTGACGCGCATGCCCTTTTCCTCGCCGACGGCGGCGAGCGTCTTTTCCAGCACCGCCTTGTCCGAGCCGACAACATGCAGCGTCGCGCCAAACGGCGCGACCTGTTCGACGCCGGGTTCCCCGGCCAGGCGGTCGGCGACCTCGCTGAGGGCGGGCCCCTCGATGATATAGGTGGTCAGCCCGGCGTTGCGGATGACCTCCTCCACCGTGCCGGTGGCCAGCATCTTGCCGTAGGAGATGTAGCTGATGCGATGGCAGCGCTCTGCTTCGTCCATGTAATGCGTCGAGACCAGAACGGTGAGCCCGGCGCGCGCCAGGCGATGGATCTCGTCCCAGAACTCGCGCCGCGCCTTCGGGTCGACGCCGGCAGTCGGCTCGTCGAGGAGCAGCAGTTTCGGCTTGTGCATGATGCAGGCGGCCAGCGCCAGGCGCTGCTTCCAGCCGCCCGACAATGTGCCGGCAAGCTGGTCCCGGCGGGTCGTCAGGCCGAGCTCGTCCAGCGTGCGGTCGACATGCTCGCTCACGGGGCGCAACTGATAAAGCCGGGCGACGAATTCGAGATTCTCGGCGATGGTCAGATCCTCGTAGAACGAGAATTTCTGCGTCATGTAGCCGACCTCGCGCTTGATCTTCAGCGGTTCGGTCCTGAGGTCGTAGCCGAGCACCTTTCCGTCGCCTTCGTCGGGGGTGAGCAGGCCGCACATGATGCGGATCGTCGTCGTCTTGCCGGAGCCGTTGGGGCCGAGAAAGCCGACGATCTCGCCTTCCTCGACCTTCATCGACACATGGTCGACCACGGTCTTCGTGCCGAAGCGCTTGACGAGGTTGTGGACGTCGATGGCGGTCATGGGGTCAGCGGTTCAGGGGTGGGTAGGGCAGTAGGGCAGTAGGGCAGTAGGGCAGTAGGGCAGTAGGGC
>Ga0190271_10000150_pt1 | contig 35832 bp, 34 predicted proteins | sample Popmic356T_FD_133747 | JGI IMG/M metagenome (GOLD analysis project Ga0190271, IMG submission 133747) | Populus adjacent soil microbial communities from riparian zone of Weber River, Utah, USA - 356 T | ecosystem: Environmental > Terrestrial > Soil > Riparian zone | place: USA: Utah | collected...
AAGCCTGGCCGCCGCCGACGGTGTGCTCGATGTCACCACTCTCAAGGCGCTGGATGCCCTGGCACCGCCGACGCTGGGCAATCCCCATGACCTGATTGCTTCTTCGTACCTGCGCAAGTTTGCGCTGGGTCAGCCCGACCTGCTTGATCCGCCCGCGAGGCCGCGACGATGAGCACCGCAAGAAAATTTGACGTGCTGATCGTCGGGGGTGGCCATGCCGGTGCGCAAGCTGCGTCGATGCTGCGGCAGCACAAATACGAGAAATCGGTGGCCATCATCACCGAAGAACCCGACCTGCCCTACCAGCGTCCACCGCTGTCCAAGGAATACCTGGTCGGCGACAAGAGTTTCGAGCAGATTCTGCTGCTCACTGCCGATGCCCTGGAAAGACGCGCCATCACGCTGATAGGCAGCCAGCGCGTGGTGGCCGTCGATCCCGCCGCGCACACGGTGCGCACGGCCGCAGGCGAAACCATCGGCTACGGTACGCTGGTGTGGGGCGCTGGCGGCAGTCCGCGTCGGCTCAACTGCGCGGGCAGCGATCTGCGCGGCGTGCACACGATTCGTGCCCGCGCCGATGTGGACCGGCTGTTGAAGGAACTGGAAGGCGTCGATTCGGTGGTCGTGATCGGCGGCGGCTATATCGGGCTGGAAGCGGCCGCCGTGCTGCGCAAGCTGAACAAGCGCGTCACGTTGCTGGAAGCGATGGACCGCGTGCTGGCCCGTGTGGCCGGCGAACCGCTGTCGCGATTCTATGAAGAGCAGCATCGGGCTCACGGCGTCGACCTGCGCTGCGGTGTGCGAATCGAATGTCTGGAGGGTCGGGATGGCGCCGTGAACGGCGTGCGTCTCGCCGATGGAACGGTGATTCCGGCTGGCATCGTCATCGTCGGTGTGGGCATCAATCCCGAAGTGAAGCCGCTGGTCGACGCCGGGGCAGAAGCCGTCAACGGCGTACGCGTCGATGAGTACTGCCGCACCAGCCTTCCTGATATCTACGCCGTGGGTGATTGCGCCGAGCATCACAACCGCTTTGCCGGCAATGCCTGGGTGCGGATCGAGTCGGTGCAGAATGCCAACGACCAGGCCACTGTGGTCGCCAGGCATATTTGCGGGGTGAACGATCCCTACCACACCGTGCCCTGGTTCTGGTCCAACCAGTACGATCTGAAGCTGCAGACCGTGGGCCTGTCGCTGGGATATGACGAGGTGGTGGTGCGCGGCGACGTGGCGACGCGTTCGTTTTCGGTGGTGTATCTGCGTCAGGGGCAGATCATTGCTCTGGATTGCGTGAATTCGATCCGCGACTACACGCATGGCAAGGCGCTGGTGATCGCAGGTATCCGGCCGGATCGGCTGCAGCTCGCCAACGCGACGATTCCTCTCAAGAGCTTGCTGCCGCCCGCATCCGCTGCCGCGGCGCCTGCCCTACCAACTTGATGCCAGACTCAAGGGCCGCCAAGATTTGTAAAGTGTGCCCGCCAGTCCGGGCGGCGTGATCGACAATGTCCCGCATGCAGCAGGGCAATGAATCCACGCCAGAGAATGGCCAGAATGCGGCGCCAATGTCTGTGCTGCTGGTTGATGACGATCGCGAGTTGTGCCGGATGCTGGTCGAGTATCTTGGACCGGAAGGATTCAAGCTGACCCCGGTGCACGACGGTGACGAGGCGCTGTATCTGCTCGGCCGCCACCACTTCGATCTGATCGTTCTGGATGTGATGCTGCCGCGCATTGGTGGCCTCGATGTGTTGCGTTCGTTGCGGCAGAAGCTGACGACGCCGGTGCTGATGCTGACGGCGCGCGGCGAGGAAGTGGATCGTGTTGTCGGCCTTGAGCTCGGCGCCGATGACTACCTGCCGAAGCCTTTCAATCCGCGTGAGCTGGTGGCGCGCATGCGTGCCATCCTGCGGCGTAGCCTGCTGCTGGAACCGCAGTCCGGCCGCCGCGATCGCATCGATGCCGGCCCGGTCAGCCTGCATTTCGCCAGTCGTACCGCAAGCGCGCGCGGCCAGACCGTTGCCCTGACCGGCGTTGAGTTTCGCGTGCTGGAAGTGCTGATGCATCAGGTCGGTGTCGTGGTTTCGCGTGAGCAGTTGACGCGTCAGGTGCTGGGTCGGCGGCTCACGCCCTACGACCGCTCCATCGACACCCACATCAGCAACATTCGTCGCAAGCTCGCCATGGTGGCGGGTGAGGTCTCGATCGTAAACGTCCGCCGCAGCGGCTATGTCTTTACGGTGGCGGATCAGCCGTCGGCGACCTGAGGCGACACGGTGCGCAATCTGTACCTGCGCTTCTTCGTCTCCTTCTGGAGCGCCATGCTGCTGGTGCTGGCGGTCACCGTGGCCATCACCATCTGGATGGCCATCCAGCGGCGCGAGGGGGAACTGGATCGTCAGGATCTGCTGGCGCGCGAGGCGTCGTCGGTACTGGCCAGTGATGGTGTGCCCGGTCTGCGCGACTGGCTGTTGGTGCAGCTGCCGCAGTTGCGGCCCGACCGCATCTACGTGCTGGATGCGCACGGCCAGGACCTGCTGGGCCGGCCGGTACCGGCCTATTTGCAGGCACGCGTGGGTCGCGGTCCTTTTCCCGATCAGCTACGGGAAGATCGTGAGGCGCGGCTGCTGTCGCAGCTGATTTCGCCGAATGATGAGACTTTCGCCCTGTCGCTGAGTACACAACGCATCGGGCCGTGGGGCATCTTCGGCGGCCCGGAGACACCGTTGATTGCCGGCATTGTCACCTTGCTGGTCAGCGCCGTGGTCTGCTACCTGCTATCGCGCTTTCTCAGCGCGCCGATCCAGCAACTGCGCAGCGCCACACATTCGATTGCCGCGGGCAATCTCGGCGTGCAGGTGGCGTCTTCCGTTGGCAAACGGCGGGATGAGCTCGCGATGCTGGCCATTGATTTCGACGCGATGGCGGCACGACTGCGCACTCTGATCGAATCGCAGCAGCAACTGCTGCGCGACGTGTCGCATGAACTGCGTTCGCCACTGGCGCGCCTGCAGATGGCGCTGGGCCTTGCACGTCGCCCGCACGCCAATCTTGACAATGAGCTCGACCGGATCGAGCAGGAAGCACAGCGCCTGGATGAGCTGATCGGAGAAATCCTCAGCCTGTGCCGACTCGACGAACCGGGGCGCGTGCTCCAGCAGGAGCCTGTGGCGCTGGAAGAGCTGCTCGAAATCCTGTGCGAGAACGCGCGTTTCGAAGCCGACCCGCGCGACGTGCGTGTGCACCTGCAGCTCGAGCCGGGCTTGACGGTGAGCGGTGATCGCGAGTTGTTGTATCGCGCGATCGAGAATGTGCTGCGCAACGCAGTGCGCTTTTCACCCGATGGCGGATTGGTGAGCGTGCATGCCGTGCGGGCCGCACGCGGCGGCGCCGAGATTCGCATCCGCGATCAGGGGCCGGGCGTACCGGCGGCTCTGCTGGAGAGAATTTTTGAACCGTTCTATCGCGTTGCCGCCGCGCGGGATCGCGACAGCGGCGGTTATGGCATCGGCCTGGCGATCACCGCCCGCGTCGTGAAGCTGCATGGCGGCACAGTGCACGCAGCCAACGCCGATGGCACCGGCGGACTGATCGTCACGTTGCAGATGCCCGCGAAGCCCCTCCCTCCGGGTTGAACTCAGGACGCCGGTTTCTTTGGCGCGCGCAGCTGCTTGATTTCATCGGCGCTCAGCGCCCGGACTGCAATGATGGGCACGCGTTCCGGCATCGGCCCGCCGACCAGCAGATAGTCCCCGTTGCTGCATATCTGGCTGTTGCGGTCACCGTCCTCGAATGCAAGCTGCTCGCGGGTCAGCAGGTCCGGCGCCTGATACAGCAACCGGATCAGGTACGTGGTTCCGCCAGCACTCTCAATGACCATGTTGGCGGCGTCGGGGACCGTCCAGCCGCGCAGGTCAGCGCGCAGAACGCACGCGGCCGTGCCGGGCAAGGCGGCGGCCTTCGGTGGCGGTGAAGTGCTGGTCGCGCAACCTGCAGCCAGGCCGGCAGTCGCTATCCATACAGCGGATTGTCTGTTCATTTCTGACCTCCGTGGTGGGCGCTGCCTCATCTTGGCACGACCATTCGCAGCTGGGGAAGAATGGCGAATCGGGTCACGCCTTCGGGCGGCGCTTTCGGGCCGCCACGCCTGGTTTGCGTGCCAGCTGTCGTGTCAGCGTCAGCAGGTAGGAACGGAATTCATGCTGCAGTTCGCTGTGCGCCAACGCCTGTTCGACCGTGGCCTGCAGATAGCCCAGCTTGCTGCCGCAGTCATAGCGCTTGCCGACAAAGCGGTGTGCATACACGGCCTCGTGCGTCATCAGGCGCGCAATGCCGTCGGTGAGCTGGATTTCGCCGCCAGCGCCGCGTTTGATGTGGCGCAGATCCTCGAAGATCGCCGGCGTCAGGACATAGCGGCCCACCACCGCCAGATTCGACGGTGCGGCGGCAGGCTTGGGCTTCTCCACGATGCTGCTGATGCGGCTGACCTGGCCGCGACCCGGCTCGACTTCCACGATGCCGTACTTGTCGGTGTCGCTGCGCGGTACCTCTTCAACGCCCAGGATGCTGCCGTGATGGAATTCATAGGCGTCGGCCATCTGTTTGAGACAGGCCGTCTCGCCGACGATCAGGTCGTCAGCCAGGTGCACGAAAAAGGGTTCGTTGCCCACCGCCGCTTCGGCGCACAGCACGGCGTGACCCAGACCCAGTGGCGCCGGTTGTCGGATGAATATGCAGGTGGCGTAGCTGGGCAGCACGCTGCGCACCTGGCGCAGCAAGTCGCTCTTGCCCTGCGACTCCAGCAGCTTCTCCAGTTCCTGATCGGTATCGAAATGATCGGCGATCGAGCGCTTGGAAGCGCCGGTGATGAAAACCAGCCGGGTAGCACCGGCCGCCAGCGCCTCCTCGGCCGCGTACTGGATCAGCGGCTTGTCGACGATGGGCAACATTTCCTTCGGCGAGGCCTTGGTCGCTGGCAGAAAGCGCGTGCCCCGACCAGCCACCGGGAACACTGCCGTGCGGATGCCGGTCTTGTTCATGCGCACGAGTATAGACGGCGGAGTGCGCAGCAGCATGACGCCGCTCGCACTCCGCCGTCTTGTTACGGCCTGGTCCTACCGGGAACTGGAACCGGCAGCGGACGGCGCCGCAGGTTTGGCGGCTGGTTTGGCCGCGGGGCCTGTCGGTGCGGCGCGGTCCAGCCGCAGGTCGGCGCGGTTCTCATCGACCAGCTTCTGGCCGATGCCCTTGACCAGCGCCAGCTCATCGAGCGAGCGGAAGGCGCCGTGCTTCTGGCGGTGCTCGACGATGGCCTGGGCCTTGGCCGGACCGATGCCCTTCAATTCCCTGGCGATCGTGGTTGCGTCGGCCGTGTTGATGTTGACCGGGCCTGCCCAGCCCGGGGCGCTGCCGATCAGCAGCAGTGGGATCAGGAAACGACTGGTGCCATTCATGGTGACTGCGCCTCCATGCGCGGTGTGAGAGGAACACCGCAACACGGTAGCGAGGTCGAATGGACAACGTGAGCGGCATTTCTGCCGCATTCGGCGCGGTTCAGTCGCGGATCGGCAGGCCTGCGCCTTCATTGACGCGTTCGCGCAGATCCTTGCCGGGTTTGAAGTGCGGCACATACTTGCCGTCGAGCGCCACGGCCTCGCCGGTCTTGGGATTGCGGCCCTGGCGCGGCGGCCGGAAGTGCAGCGAAAAGCTGCCGAAGCCGCGAATCTCGATGCGATCGCCCTGTGCCAGGGCATCGCTCATGATCTCAAGCATCTGCTTGAGCGCCAGTTCAACATCCTTGGCCGGCAGATGTTTCTGCTTGGTCGTGATGATTTCGATCAGTTCCGACTTCGTCATGACTGGCCTTGCATGGCTGTTATGCAACGGCTGGCCGGTGGTGTTTCAACACCGGCCAGCGTCGCTGGTTGCTGCTCAGCTGCGATCGATCTGTTCCTTCAGCAGGTCGCCCAGGCTGGTGCCCGAAGTCGGCTGCTCGGAACGATAGTTCTGCACGGCCTCGGCCTCTTCGTGTACTTCCTTGGCCTTGACCGACAAACTGATGGATCGGGTCTTGCGATCGACGCCGATAAATTTGGCTTCGAGCTCATCACCCACCTTCAGGAACTGGCGCGCGTCGTCGACGCGATCGCGACCCAGTTCCGAAGCGCGCAACTGGCCTTCGATGCCATTGCCAAGGTCGACGATGGCGCCGCGCGCATCCACTTCCTTGACCACGCCACGCACGATGCTGCCCTTGGGGTTATCGGTGATGTAGCCCGAGAACGGATCCTTGGCCAGCTGCTTGATGCCCAGCGAGATGCGCTCGCGCTCGGGATCGATCGACAGCACCATGGCTTCGACCTGCTGGCTCTTCTGGTAGCTGCGCACGGCTTCTTCGCCGGGCACATCCCAGGAGATGTCCGAGAGGTGCACCAGGCCGTCGATGCCACCCGGCAGGCCGATGAAGATGCCGAAGTCGGTGATCGACTTGATCTGACCCGAGACGCGGTCGCCGCGGTTGTGATTCTCCGAGAATTCCTTCCACGGATTCGCCTGGCATTGCTTCAGGCCCAGCGAGATGCGACGACGCTCTTCGTCGACGTCCAGCACCATGACCTCGACTTCCTGGCCGGTGTGGACAATCTTGGCCGGGTTGACGTTCTTGTTGGTCCAGTCCATTTCGGACACGTGCACCAGACCCTCGACTCCGTCCTCGATTTCGACAAATGCGCCGTAGTCGGCGATGTTGGTGATCTTGCCGAACACACGGGTGTTGGGCGGGTAGCGCCGTGCAATGTTTTCCCACGGATCCGCGCCCAGCTGCTTCAGGCCCAGCGAGACGCGCGAACGCTCGCGGTCAAACTTCAGGATCCGCACGTCGATTTCGTCGCCGACCTTGACCACTTCAGAAGGATGCTTGACACGCTTCCAGGCCATGTCGGTGATATGCAGCAGTCCGTCAATGCCGCCGAGGTCGACAAAGGCGCCGTAGTCGGTCAGGTTCTTGACGCTGCCGCGCACCACCGCGCCTTCCTGCAGGTTGTCCATCAGCGCGCTGCGCTCGGCGGAGAATTCCTGCTCGACAACGGCGCGGCGCGAGACCACCACGTTGTTGCGCTTCTGGTCCAGCTTGATGACCTTGAACTCGAGTGACTTGCCTTCCAGGTAGGCGGTGTCGCGCACCGGGCGCACGTCCACCAGCGAACCGGGCAGGAAGGCGCGCACGTGTTCGATCTCTACCGTGAAGCCACCCTTCACGCGGCCGGAGATCAGGCCGGTGACGATCTCACCCTTCGTGAATGCTTCTTCCAGTCGCGTCCAGGTGCGGGCGCGCTTGGCCTTCTCGCGCGACAGGCGGGTTTCGCCAGTGCCGTCTTCGACGGAATCGAGCGCCACTTCAATCTGGTCGCCCTTGCTGACTTCAATCTCGCCTTTCTCATTCTTGAACTGTTCGAGCGGGATCACCGCTTCGGACTTCAGGCCCACGTTGACGATGACCACATCCGGCGTCACGTCCACCACCAGACCGGTGAGAATCATGCCCGGACGGATACGCTGGTTGGCCAGGCTTTGCTCAAACAGTTCGCTGAAACTTTCGCTCATATGCTCTCTTACGCGTTATGCGTATGGTTGACTCCCCCGCTGACCATCCGTAGCCATCGGGACTAATGTACAAAGACCCGGCCATCCGGCCCGGTCCACCTCAAGATTTCGCAGTAACGGCAGTCCACAACCGCCGCTCGACGCCGAGCCGGTGAACAAGTTCCACCATCTCGCCAATCGAATGGCCGGTCGAGTCCAGCACGATGGCATCGCTGGCGGGAACCAGCGGCGCTACGCTGCGGCTCGAATCCTGCCGATCCCGGTCGGCTATCTCCCGCGAAAGGGCGGCAAGGTTAACAGCAGACCCCTTGTGCTTCAACTGCTTATAGCGTCTTTGGGCCCGCACTTCGGGGCTGGCGGTCAGGTAGATCTTGAGCGGTGCGGCCGGGAATACCACCGTACCCATGTCGCGTCCATCGGCGATCAGACCGGGAGGCTGAACGAAGTCGCGCTGGCGCTGCAACAGGGCCGCCCGCACCGCCGGCCAGGCCGCCACCCGCGACGCCCCCCTGCCTGCCTCCTCGGTGCGCAGCGGGTCGGTGACGTCGGCGCCCTCCAGCAAGATCAGTTCGGAGCCGTCGGGGCGTGCGGCAAAGCGCACCCCCATGATGCCCGCCAGGGCGGCATGACCGGTCACGTCGTCCTGGGCCAGGCCACTGCCGGCCAGCGCCACCAGCCGGTATAGCGCCCCACTGTCGAGCAGATGCCAGCCGATCCGCGTGGCCAGCAGACGGCTGATGGTGCCCTTGCCGGCGCCGCTGGGCCCGTCGATGGCAACCACCGGTGTCGGATTCATTGTTGCCTACAGTCGCAGGCCGACGCTGCGCGCAATGGCTGGAAACCCGGGGAAGGACGTCGCCACATTGGTCACGTCATCGATGTGGATGGCATCGCTGGCACGCGTGCTGGCCACCGCGAACGCCATGGCGATGCGATGATCGCCATGGCTGTTGATACGGCCACCGCCCATGCGTCCGCCGCGAATGCGCATGCCATCGGCCAGCAGCTCGCATTCAATGCCCAGGGCGCGCAGGCCTTCGGCCATCACGGCCAGCCGGTCGCTTTCCTTGACGCGCAGTTCGGCGGCGCCGCGCACCACGGTCTCGCCCTCGGCCGCTGCGGCGGCGATGAAAAACACCGGGAATTCATCGATGGCCAGGCTTACCAGTGGCTCGGGCACCTCGATGCCGCGCAGCGCGGCGGCGCGCACGGTGATGTCGGCCATGGGCTCGGGGCCCTCGCCGGCTGGCGTGACGCGGACATCGGCGCCCATCAACCGCAGCATGTCCAGCAAACCGGTACGCGTGGGATTGATACCCACATTGCGTATCGTCAGGCCGTCCTGCGCGGCGAGGCAGCCGGCCACGATGAAGAACGCCGCGGAGGAAAAGTCGCCGGGCACCTGCACCGGAACACCCTGCAATGGCTGTCGGCCAGGCAGTGCGACGCTCAATCCTTCGCGCTGCAGCTGCACGCCGAAGCCGCCCAGCATGCGTTCGGTGTGATCGCGGGTAATGGCAGGCTCGGTGACGCGCGTAACGCCCTCGGCCGACAGTGCCGCCAGCAGCAAGGCCGACTTCACCTGTGCGCTGGCCATCGGCAGCGTGTAATCAATGCCGTGCAGCCTTGAATCGCCGTGAATGATGACCGGCGGCCGGCCGTCGCGGGTGTCGATGCGCGCGCCCATCTGGCGTAGCGGTCCGGCGACGCGTTCCATCGGACGCTTCATCAGTGAACTATCGCCGATCAGCGTACTGTCGAAAGACTGGCCCGACAGCAATCCCATGAACAGGCGGATCGCGGTGCCGGCATTGCCCATGTCCAGCGCCTGTCCGGCGCCATGCAGTGCCGATGGTCCGCGCCCATGTACGGTCAGGTGATTGGCATCATGCTGATCGATGTGGACACCCAGCGCGCGTAGCGCGCGCAATGTGGCCAGGCAGTCCTCGCTGGCGAGAAAGCCGGTAATGTCGGTGTTGCCATGGGCCATGCCGCCCAGCATCAGCGCGCGATGCGAGATCGACTTGTCGCCCGGCACGGTGATGCTGCCGGCAACGCGGCCGACCGGTTGCGCCAGATAGTGCTGGACCACGGTGCCAGTACTCACACAGTCAGCCGTCCGGGATTGGCGGCTCTCAGCATCGCTACAGCACCGCGCGCGGGTACGAACCGAGCACGCGGAACAGCGCGGCGCGCTCCTTGAGCTGTTCCAGCGCCTTGGCCACCTTCGCATCGCTGGCATGGCCGGCGATATCGATGAAGAACACGTATTCCCACTTGCCCTTGCGCGCGGGACGCGACTCGATGCGGGTCATGCTGATGCCGTGCCTGGCCAACGGCTCCAGCAGGCCGTACAGCGCCCCCGAGGCGTCGTCATGTCGGGTGGCCAGCAGCAGCGTGGTCCGATCGTGGCCGCTGGCAGGCAGTATCTTGCGGCCGATGACCAGGAAGCGCGTCGTGTTGTCCGGCCGGTCTTCGATCTCGGTGACCAGCAGGTTCAGTCCATACACTTCAGCAGCCGTGTCGCCGGCGATGGCGGCCGTATCGGCCTCGTCGCGTGCGCGGCGCGCGCCTTCGGCATTGCTGGCGACGGCGATGCGTTCCACATCGGGCAGGTGCTCGTCCAGCCAGCCACGGCACTGCGCCAGCGCCTGTGCGTGCGCGCAGACGCGACGGATCTTGTCCAGTTCCTTCATGCGGCCCATCAGGCAGTGATGGATGCGCAGCTCAACCTCGCCACAGATGTGCAGCGGGCTGGTGAGAAAACAGTCCAGCGTGTTGGTGACGGTGCCTTCAGTGGAATTCTCCACCGCGACCACGCCGAAATCGGCGTCGCCGGCGCTGATGTCCTGGAAAACTTCCGGTACCGAGGGTAGTGCCAGTGCGCGCACCGAGTGACCGAAGTGCTTGAAGACTGCAGCCTGGGTGTAGGTGCCCTCCGGTCCGAGGAAGGCCACCTTCAGCGGATCCTGCTGCGCCAGGCAGGCCGACATGATCTCGCGGAACAGGCGCACCACCTCTTCATTGCGCAGCGGTCCCTTGTTGCGTTCGATGGCTTGCCGCAGCACCTGCGCCTCGCGTTCGGGGCGGTAGAAATCAACGGTGTGGCCATCCTTGTGCTTGGAGATGCCCACCTGTCGCGCCAGTATCGCGCGCTGGCTGATCAGCTGCTGCAATTGCGCGTCCAGCGCATCGATCTGGCTGCGCATGGCCTCCAGGTCGCTTTTGCCACTCTTGTCTTTCCTGCTGCGCGCCATGCGGACTCCCGCCTAAATGTCCTGTCGAACCACCCGCGCCGACAATACACCTTCGATCTGGCGAATGCGGTTCACCAGCGTTTCATCGATCGCACCGTCGGCGTCGATCAATGTGTAAGCGTATTCGCCACGCGACTTGTTGAGCAGGTCGGCGATGTTGATGCCGGCGCCGGCCAGACAGGTGGAAATCTGGCCCACCATGTTGGGCACATTGCTGTTGGCGACCGCGAGGCGCGTGGCGCCGGAGGCACGCGGTAGTACCGCCTCGGGGAAATTGACCGAGTTGCGGACATTGCCGTTCTCGAGGAAGTCGCGCAGCTGATCCGCAGCCATCACTGCACAGTTCTCCTCGGCCTCATTGGTCGAAGCGCCCAGGTGCGGCAGTGCGACGACGCGCGGATGGTTTTTCACCCCATTGGTCGGGAAGTCGCAGATATACGCATGCAGACTCTTCTGGTCGAGGGCCGCCACCACGGCGGCCTCGTCGACGATGCCGGCGCGCGAGAAATTCAGCACCATGCCACCGTGGCGCATCAGCCTCAGCCGTGTTGCGTTGACCAGCCCGCGGGTGTGATCGTTCAGTGGCACATGCAGCGTGATCATGTCCGAACGAGCAAACAGGTCATCCAGCGACAGCGCCTGCTGCACCGACGATGACATCTGCCAGGCGCGTTGCACGGTGATCTGCGGATCGTAGCCCAGCACATTCATGCCCAGCGTCAGCGCACTGTTGGCCACTTCGACGCCGATGGCGCCGAGGCCAACCACACCCAGCGTGCGACCCGGCAGCTCGAAGCCGACGAAGTTTTTCTTCCCCTTCTCCACCGCCTCATCCAGTGACTTGTCATCGCCCTGCAGCGCGCGCGCGAAGTCCCAGGCCTGGCAGATGTTGCGCGCGCCCAGCAGCAGGCCGGCCAGTACCAGCTCCTTGACGGCATTGGCGTTGGCGCCCGGTGCATTGAACACCGGGATGCCGCGGGCGCTGAGTGTCGCCACCGGCACATTGTTGGTGCCGGCGCCGGCTCGCGCCACGGCCAGCAGCGACTCGGGCAGTGCCATCCTGTGCATATCGGCCGAGCGCACCAGTACGCCATGCGGATCGACCACTTGCGCGCCCACTTGGTAACGATCGCCGGGCAGTCGTTCCAGTCCGCGGGCACTAATGCTGTTCAGGGTCAGGATGCGATAGCTCATGGGTGCGTCCTTCAACCGTTGCGCCGGGCGAATTCGCCCATGAAGGACACCAGCGCATCAACGCCGGCCATCGGCATGGCGTTGTACAGGCTGGCGCGCATGCCGCCCACCGAACGATGGCCCTCAAGATTGACGAGACCGGCCCTGGTCGCCTCTGCGAGGAAGCTCTTGTCCAGCTCGGGTCTGGCGAGAATGAAGGGCACGTTCATCCACGAACGGCAGTCCTTCGCCACCGGGTTGCGATAGAAGTCTGATGCGTCGATGGCCGCATACAGCTTCGTCGCCTTGGCGTGATTTCGCTCGGCCATGACGGCGAGGCCACCCTGCTGCTTCAGCCACTTGAACACCAGTCCGGCGAAGTACCAGCCGAAGGTGGGCGGCGTGTTCAGCATGGAATCGGCGTCGGCCATGGCCTTGTAGTCAAATACCAGCGGCGTGCCCGGTCGGGCTTTGCCGATCAGGTCTTCGCGCACAATGACGATGCAGATGCCCGAAGGGCCGATGTTCTTCTGGGCGCCGGCATAGATCAGCCCGAAGCGGCTGACATCCAGCGGCCGCGACAGGATGGTGGACGACATGTCGGCCACCAGCGGTGCATCCACCTGCGGGATGAACGGAAACTCCACGCCGCCAATGGTTTCATTCGGCGTGTAGTGCAGATACGCCGCACCCGGTGTCAGACTCCAGCTGTCCTGCGGCGGCACATGGCTGTAATTGCTGTCGGCGGCATCGGCTGCCACATTGACCTTGCAATAGCCCCTGGCTTCGCCCAGTGCCTTCTTTGACCAGGCGCCGGTGTTGACGTAATCCACCACGCTGTCGGGCGCGGCCAGATTCATCGGGATGGCTGCGAACTGGCCGCTGGCGCCACCCTGCAGGAACAACACCTTGTAGTTCTTCGGCACGGCCAGCAGCTCGCGCAGGTCGGCCTCGGCCTCCGCTGCGCAGGCGACGAAGGCCTTGCCGCGATGGCTGACCTCCATCACCGACATGCCGCTGCCTTGCCAGTCGGTCAGCTCCGCCTTGGCCTGATCGAGAACTTCCAGCGGCAATACGGCTGGACCTGCAGAAAAGTTGTATGCGCGCACGAGGACCCTGTTTGATCTGGCGAAAGGAGGGAAATTTTAGCAGGGCGATGGCAGCCCGTCAGACGGTGCTGAACTCGTCGCCTGATCCGGTCGAGTCGGATTCGCTGGTTTCGGCTTCGCCCGCTTCCAGACCGGCCACGCGCTCCACACCACTGAGCCGTTCGCCTTCGGCAAGCCGGATCAGCCGGACGCCCTGTGTATTGCGGCCCACCACCGAAATGTCGCTGACCGGCGTACGCACCAGTGTGCCGGTGGAGCTGACCAGCATCAGCTCATTGGCGGACTCCACTTGCAACGCCGCCACTGTGCGGCCATTGCGTTCGGAGGTCTGCAGCGCAATGACGCCCTGGCCGCCGCGGGCGTGCGAGGGAAATTCGTCCAGCGGCGTCAGTTTGCCGTAACCATTCTCCGACGCGGTCAGGACGTGACCGGCGCCGACAACGATCAGCGCGATCAGACGCTGATCGTCGGTCAGGCGCACGCCACGCACGCCGGTGGCATCACGACCCATCGGACGCACCTCTTCCTCGGCAAAGCGGATGGCCTTGCCGCCGCTGGTGCACAACATGATGTCAGCGCTGCCGTTGGTCAGCGCCACGCCGACCAGGCGATCGTCATCGCGCAGGTCCACGGCGATGATGCCGGAGGCCCGCGGTCGCGAGAACGCCGCCAGCGGCGTCTTCTTCACGGTACCGAGGCTGGTGGCCATGAACACGAAATGCTGTTCGTCGAACTGCTTGATCGGCAGCATGGCGTTGATCTTCTCGCCCTCGACCAGCGGCAGCAGATTGACGATGGGCTTGCCGCGCGAGCCCCGCCCGGCCTGCGGCAGCTCGAACACGCGCAGCCAGTACACCTTGCCGCGGTTGGAAAAGCACAGCAGCGTGTCGTGGGTGTGCGCGACGAAAAATTTCTCGATGAAGTCCTCGTCCTTGACTGCGGTAGCAGACTTGCCACGACCGCCGCGACGTTGCGCCTGGTAGTCGGACACGGGCTGTGCCTTGGCGTAACCGGCGTGAGACATCGTCACGACCACGTCCTGCGGCTCGATCAGGTCCTCGGTGGAGAGATTCAGGTGATCGAGCGTGATTTCGGTGCGACGCGCGTCGCCGTAGGTTTCGCGTATCTCGACCAGCTCTTCGCGCACCACGGCTTTCAGGCGCGACGGGTTGGCCAGAATGTCCCCGAGATCGGCGATGCGCGCCAGCAGCTCGGCAAACTCGGCAACGATTTTTTCCTGCTCGAGGCCGGTGAGCCGGTGCAACCGCATGTCCAGAATGGCCTGCGCCTGTACTTCACTGAGCCGGTAGGCGGTACCGCGCAATCCGGCGTCACCAGCCAGTCCATCCGGGCGCGTCGATATTGCACCGGCGCGCTCCAGCATCGCCGGCACTGCGCCGGCGGGCCAGTCGCGCGCGATCAGGGCTTCGCGCGCCTGCGGCGGCGTCGGCGAAGCCTTGATCAGCGCAATCACTGCGTCGATGTTGGCCAGTGCGATGGCCAGGCCTTCGAGTATGTGGGCGCGTTCGCGGGCCTTGCGGATCTCGAACACGGTGCGGCGCGTGATGACCTCGCGCCGGTGGCGCAGGAAGGCATCCAGCAGCTCGCGCAGCCCCATCAGCCTGGGCTGGCCATCCTGCAACGCCACCATGTTGATGCCGAATACCGTTTCCAGCGGTGTCTGCGCGTACAGGTTGTTCAGGATGACTTCGGCGACTTCGCCACGCTTCAACTCGATGACCACGCGCATGCCATCCTTGTCGGACTCGTCGCGCAGCTCGGAGATGCCGTCGATATTCTTGCTGCGCACCAGCTCGGCGATGCGCTCCAGCAGCCGCGCCTTGTTCACCTGGTACGGCAGCTCGGTGACGATGATGGCCTGGCGGCCGTTGCGGCCATCGATGTCCTCGATGCTGGCGCGCGCGCGGATGGACAGCCGGCCGCGACCGGTCTTGTAGGCGGTGACGATTTCCTGCGCACCGTTGATGATGCCGGCCGTGGGGAAATCCGGTCCGGGCACATGCTGCATCAGGCCGGCCAGCGAAATCTCGGGGTCGTCGATCACGGCCAGGCAGGCACTGACAATCTCGGTCAGGTTGTGGGGCGGGATATTGGTCGCCATGCCCACGGCAATGCCCGAAGAGCCATTGACCAGCAGGTTGGGCAGCCGCGTCGGCAGCACGGCCGGCTCGCGCTCCGACTCGTCATAGTTGGGGACGAAGTCGACCGTTTCCTTGTCGATGTCGGCCAGCAGCTCGTGCGCGATGCGGGACATGCGCACTTCGGTGTAGCGCATGGCGGCCGGCATGTCGCCGTCCACCGAGCCGAAATTGCCCTGACCGTCGACCAGCACGTAGCGCATCGAAAAGGGCTGCGCCATGCGCACGATGGTGTCGTACACCGCCGAATCGCCGTGCGGGTGGTACTTGCCGATCACGTCGCCGACCACGCGCGCCGACTTCTTGTAGGCCTTGTTGTAGTCGTTGCCCAGCTCGCGCATGGCAAACAGCACGCGGCGGTGAACGGGCTTCAGACCGTCCCGGGCGTCGGGCAGCGCGCGGCCCACGATTACGCTCATGGCGTAATCGAGATACGACTGGCGCATCTCGTCTTCGAGGTTGACCGGCAGGATTTCGCGCGCGAATTCGCTCATCAGTAAGCCCTTGGTATAAGCCGGAAATTCTAGCACAGCGATGCCTTCCAGAGGCGTCTGGCAGTGGGTCGCTCAAGGCGTTGCGGGAGGGCTGCGGCTATACTCGTGGCCATGCAAGCTGCTTCCAACGCCGATCCGGCCGAACTGGCCAAATTCGATGCCCGGGCGCACAGCTTCTGGGATCGCAACGGTCCGTTTCGCACGCTTCACGACATCGAAGCCACCCGTGTCGGCTTTGTGGCGTCGCGCGTGCAGCTTGATGACGCAGTCGTCGCCGACGTGGGTTGTGGCGGCGGATTGTTCGCCGAGAGCATGGCTCGTTTCGGCGCGCGGGTGACGGCGGTGGACCTGTCGCCCGCAATGATCGAGGTGGCTCGGCTCCATGCCGCGGGCGAAGGACTGGCCATCGATTACCGCGTGCAAGCGGTGGAGCAGTTGGCCGCGCAACACTCGCATGCCTTCGATGTGGTCAGCTGCATGGAGATGATCGAGCACGTGCCTGACCCGCAGGCTCTGCTCCATTCGTTGTCGAGGTTGCTGCGCCCCGGTGCCTCGCTGTTCGTCTCGACCATCAATCGTGGCTTGCGCGCGTTTCTGACCGCCATCGTCGGTGCCGAATATGTGATGAATCTGGTGCCGCGCGGCACGCACGAATACGCCAGGCTGGTGAAGCCCGCCGAACTGGCGGCGCATGCGCGTACCGCCGGACTCGAGCTGCGCGACCTCACTGGCATGTCGTACAACCCGCTCACACGCGCCTGCCGTCTTGGCGTTGCTCCGGAAGTCAACTACCTGGCCTGGTTCGTCGCGAGCGGCCCATGACCACTGCCCCGCCGCTGCTGGCGCGGGCTGCGCTGTTCGATCTCGACGGCACGTTGATGGACACGGCGCCGGACATGGCGCAGGCGCTGAACCGTTTGCGCGCCGAATGCGGCCTGCCGCCGCTGCCCTATGCCGTCCTGCGTTGCGAGGTGTCGCATGGCTCGCTGGCCGTGGTACGGGCCGGCTTTCCCGATGCTGACGGGGTTCGCTTCGAGCAACTGCGCGCGCGGTTCCTGACGCTGTACCGCGAATGCCTGACCGACCGGCCGCAGCTGATCGACGGCTTTGAGAGCACCTTGTCTGCGCTGGAAAGCGCGGGCCTGCCGTGGGGCGTTGTGACCAACAAGCCGGGCTGGCTCACTGATCCGCTGTTGCAGGCGGCAGGGCTCGCGCGCCGTGCCGGCTGCGTGGTGGCCGGCGACAGCCTGCCGGAGCGCAAGCCGCATCCGCGTCCGTTGCTGGTGGCCGCCGGAATGCTGGATGTACCGCCGCGCCACTGCGTCTACGTCGGTGACGCGCAGCGCGACATCGATGCGGCGCGCGCCGCCGGCATGCTGGCCATCGGCGCCCGCTTCGGCTATCTGCGGCCCACCGACAGGCCTGAGCAGTGGCAGGCTGATTGCTGGCTGGACCATCCGCTGGAGCTGCTGCCGTGGCTGGGGTTGGGCAGCGCTGCCAGGGCGCACGCGCATGGCTGATTCGATCGCAATGCTGCTGCTGGTGCTGCTGCTGGGCGCCGCCATCGGCCTGGCCATCGCCTGGCTGGTCATGCGCGCTGGCGCGCGCCGCAATGCCGCGCTGCTGGAGGCGACGGAGATGCGTCTGCGTGCCGGTTTTTCGGAAACAGCGCGGCAGGCGCTGCACGAGAACAGTGATCTGTTCCTGAAGCTGGCGCGCGAAACCTTCGCCCGCGAACAGGGCGAGGCGCGCAATGCCATGCAGGCGCGCGAAACCGCGCTGAACCAGCTGGTCGATCCGCTGCGCCAGGCGCTGGAGCGTACCGAACAGCAGGTGGCTGCGATGGAACGCGAACGTCGCGATGCATTCACCGGCCTGCGAGTGCAGATTGAATCGCTGACCATCGGGCAGAGCGCCCTGCAGCGCGAGACGCGCAATCTGGTGGGCGCGCTGCGCCGCCCCGAAGTGCGCGGACGCTGGGGTGAACTGACGCTGCGGCGTGTAGTGGAACTGGCCGGCATGTCCGCGCATTGCGATTTCACCGAGCAGCCGACATTGAATGGTCCGCAGGGAGCGCTGCGCCCGGATCTGATCGTCAACATGCCCGATGGACGCACGTTGGTCGTGGACGCGAAGACGCCACTGGACGCCTATCTGGAAGCCGTGGATGCCGCCAGCGATGAGGCGCGCGCGGTGGCACTGAGCCGGCATGCGCAACAGGTGGAGGCGCGCGTGCGCGAGCTGGCCACCAAGGCCTACTGGGCCCAGTTTCCGCACAGCCCGGAATTCGCGGTGCTGTTCCTGCCCGGCGATCAATTCCTCAGCAGCGCGCTGGCCGAGCGTCCCGAGCTGCTGGAGAACGCATTGCGCCAGAGCGTCATCATCGCCACGCCGTCGACGCTGATCGCACTGCTGAAGGCCGTGGCCTATGGCTGGCGTCAATCGGCAGTGGCCGAAAATGCCGCACTGATCCGCGATCTGGGTCAGGAGCTGCACCGACGCCTGGCCAGCTTCGTCACGCACCTGGGCAGGGCCGGCCAACGATTGGGCGGCGCCGTCGACGCCTACAACAGCGCCGTCGGTTCGCTGGAACGCCAGGTCATGCCGCAGGCCCGGCGCTTCACCGAACTGGGCGCTGCCACGGGCGAGGCCCTGCCAGTCAGCGAACCGATTGAAACCCTGGTGCGCGTGCCCGCGGCGTTGGGCAGCAGTTCCGATCCGACGACCTGAGTGGCGATGATCGCAGGCATTGTGGCCGCGCCGCCGGCCGGTTCCATTCATCAGCTGGCGTTGCTGTATGCGCCGCAAGTGCTGCGGCCGGCACTGCAATCCCTGCTGGGCGTCCGGAACGAGATCCGCGCCAGTCTGCGCGCGGGACTGGACCATACGGTGGCGCACGCAAGACTGGCCTGGTGGCAGGCCGAGTGCGAACGCGCGCTGGCCGGGACGTCAGGCCATCCGTTGATGCGCGTCATCGACGGCGCGGCGCGATCAGCGGGCGCAGCGATTCCCGATCTGCGCGGCCTGGTGCAGGCCGCCGCCATGGATTTGGCGCAGGCGCCGCTCGAAGACGCGGTGACGCTGGAAATTTACTGCGATGCTGCACTGGGCACGCTGTTCGCGGCCTTCGCCCGGCTGCTGGGCGCCGATGCGAGCGCCGCTCGCGGCGTGGGGACGGCGCTGCATGCGCTGGAATGGCACACCGCAGCCGCGACAACGCCCGTCGATATGGTGGCCGCCGAGTCGGCGCTGGTGGGCCGGCTGCAGGCTCTCGCGCCCGTGCAGCGCACGGCGCTGCGACCGTTGCTGGTGTGGGTGGCGTTGGCAAGGTGGCGCATGGCGCGCGCACTGCCCCAGCCCGCGGACACGCCGTTGACCACGCTGCGGCTTACAATGCTGCAGAACCTGCAGGCCTGGCGCGCAGCGCGTTCAGCACTACAGGGACGATTTCTGGACCCACCACCGAACGGGACAATTGCTTGATTGCTGATCCGGACCTGAGCGCGCAGGCGCGTGCATTCACTCCTGCCCCCGATGAACTGAAGTCACGTGTGATCGCCATCACCGGGGCCGGCAGCGGCCTGGGTCGTGCCGTGGCGCTGGCCGCCGCCGCAGCGGGCGCGCGGCTGATCCTGATCGGCCGCAATGTCGGCAATCTCGAGGCGGTCTACAACGACATCGGCAAGGACGGGCGCGGCAGCGCCACCATTGCGCCACTGGATCTGGAGCGCGCCCTGGCGCGCGACTACGACCAGCTCGCTGAAGCCGTGAGCGGCGCCTTTGGTCGCCTGGATGGCCTGCTGCACAGCGCTGCCCTGCTCGGCGCCCTGTCACCCATCGAGCATTACGACGTGCCCACCTGGACCCGCGTCATGCATGTGAACGTCACGGCGGCGTTTGCGCTGACGCAGGTGCTGTTGCCGCAGCTGCGGCAGTCGACCGATGCATCAGTCATCTTCACCTCGAGCGCTGTGGGGAGGCGCGGCATGGCCTACTGGGGTGCCTACGCAGCGTCGAAGTTCGCGCTCGAAGGACTGAGCCAGACCCTGGCCGACGAATTCGGCGGCAGCGCCCTGCGTGTCAATGCGCTGAATCCGGGTCGGGCCAGGACAAAGTTGCGGCGGGCGGCGTATCCCTCCGAGAACCTGGATGCGCTGCCGGAGCCGGCCGCACTGGTGAATCCCTACCTGTGGCTGCTGGGGCCCGCAAGCCGCGGCGTCAGCGGTCGTTCGCTGGATTGTCAGGCGGACTATCCATTGCTGGCGCCGGGTTGAGCAGCTGCCGGATTTCATCGTCGCGCAAATCGCGTGAACGGCCGCGCGCCAATGTCCGTTCCAGCTGCAGCTCCCCCATCCGGGTGCGCAGCACGCGGCTCACGGTAATGCCCTGACGTTCCAGCAGCTGGCGCAGATCATTGCCGCTGATGCCGATGCCGGTCAGCGTGTACCACTGATTGGCGCCCTCGCCGCCGGCGGCCTTGACGCCGGTCACCTGCAAGCGGCCGCGATCCAGCACGCCAGCAGACAGTCCGTCGAGCTGCGCCGGCGATAGTTCGCCACGCACGCGCAGGCTGAACTCGATCGGCAGGCGGCGCACCGCGCGTTGCAGTCTGGCAGCCAGATCGCCGTCAGCGCTGAGCAGCTCGAGTCCGCCATCAATCTGCGGCAACGGACTGACGCTGGTAAAGCGTCGGCCGGCGTTGCGCGGCAGCTGCATGACTACGGTTTCGTCCTGGCCTGCCCTGGGCAGCAGCGCCATGCCGGGCGAACGATGGCACAGCAACACTCCGGCCTTGACGGGAGCGCGCTGGCGGATGGGCCGCCCGTCCAGCCGCAATTGATCGAGCGAAGTCACTCGCTCGCCCAGCTGTGCCACACGTCCGTTGATGGTGAGGCGGCCGCTGCGGATCCATTGCTCTGCCTCGCGGCGCGAAGCCAGTCCGATCTGCGACAGCACCTTCTGCAGGCGTTCAGGCGCTGAAGCGGCCCTGGCGCCAGACTTCCTGCGGACCGGTTTCAGAATCCGTTGTCCGTGCTGCGTGCCACCAGTCCATGGGCCCCGGCGGACATTCCGGAGCCCGCGATGCTCTCATCGTCGGCTTCGTCGCCGCTTTCGATATCGGCGTCGGCAACGGCGCTGGCGACGATTCCGGCTGCAATCGCTTCGCCTTCCACGGGCAGCGCCAGCTGCGGATCCAGTTCGCCCAGCGACTGCAGTTCAGCCAGCGGCGGCAGCTCATCGAGGCTGCACAGGCCGAAGTGATCGAGAAATTCGCGCGTGGTGCCCAGCAACTCGGGACGCCCCGGCAGATCGCGATGACCGACGACGCGGATCCAGTTGCGTTCCAGCAGTGTCTTGGTGATGTTGGGATTGACCGCCACGCCACGCACGGCCTCGATCTCGGCGCGGGTGATGGGCTGGCGGTAGGCGATCAACGCCAGTGTCTCCAGCAACGCGCGCGAATAGCGCTGCGGGCGCTCCGGCCACAGTCGCGACACTTCGGTGGCGAATTCGCGCCGCACCTGGATGCGTATGCCGCTGGCGGTTTGCTTCAGTTCCAGCGCGCGTCCGTCGTACTCGGCGCCCAACGCCGCAACGGCCGTGCGCAGTTCGTCGGGGGTGGGTGGCGCGGCCTCATCGAACAGCTGCGCCAATTCGCTCATCGACAGCGGGCGACCGGCGGCCAGCAGCCCGGCCTCGATGACATTTTTCAGGTACTGCGCATTCATGGCTGATCCCCGGGGTCATTCGCGGCGACGGATTCGGCAGTATTGTCCGCGACCAGTTGCAGTGTACGGTTTGACGGCGCAGCGCGTACATGCAGCGGCGCCAGCGGCTGGGTTTGTACCACCTCGATCAATCCTTCGCGTACCAGTTCCAGAAGGGCGACAAATGTGACGGTGACGCCACGCCGCCCTTCTTCGGGACTGAACAGCCGGATGAAATCGACGAAGGCGCCCTGCTCCAGCGCCAGCAGGATGTGACTCATGCGCTCGCGCACCGACAGCGGTTCACGCTGCACATGATGATGGGAGAACATCTGCGCGCGCAGCGCCACTTCCTTGAAGGCCAGCAGCATCTCGCGCAGGTCCACCTGCGGCAACACCCTGGCCACCGGCCGATCGCGCAACTCGGCGCTGGCCTGCCAGACATCGCGTTCCAGTCGTGGCATGGCATCCACGTCGAGCGCGGCACGTTTGTAGCGCTCGTACTGCTGCAGCCTGCGCACCAGCTCGGCGCGCGGATCATCTTCGGCATCATCGGTGGCGCCGGGCGGGCGCGGCAGCAGCATGCGCGACTTGATCTCGGCCAGCGTGGCGGCCATTACCAGGTATTCGCCGGCCAGTTCCAGCTGCAAATCCTGCATCAGCTCGATGTACTGCATGTACTGCCGCGTGATCTCGGCGATCGGGATGTCCAGCACGTCGAGGTTCTGGCGCCGGATCAGGTACAGCAGCAGGTCCAGCGGACCTTCAAATGCTTCGAGGAATACCTCCAGCGCCTGCGGCGGGATGTACAGATCACGCGGCAGCTGCGTCAGAGGTTCGCCATTGACCATGGCGAAAGGCATTTCCACCTGCGCGGGCGCCATGGCGGTCGCCAGTTCCGGCGCGGGCGTCGATGCAACGATGGTCAGTCTGGGCTTCATCGGCTCATTCCGCCCGCAGGTGCATGGCCTGGCGCACATCATCCAGCGTCTGGCGCGCGGTGTCGCGGGCTTTTTCGCTGCCCTCTGCGATCAGGTTGTTGACCAACTCGGGGTTCTCCTGGAACTCCCGCGCGCGCTCGCGGATGCCGCTGATTTCGGCCACCACTTTCTCGATCAGCGGCTTCTTGCACTCCAGGCAGCCGATGCCGGCGGTGCGGCAGCCCTGGGCGGCCCAGCTGCGTGTGGTCTCGTCGGAATAGATGCGGTGCAGGTCGAACACCGGACACTTGTCCGGATCGCCGGGATCGGTGCGCCGCACGCGCGCCGGATCGGTCTGCATGGCCTTGAGCTTGCGCGTCACCGCGTCCGGGTCTTCGCGCAGTCCGATGGTATTGCCATAGGACTTCGACATCTTGCGTCCGTCGAGGCCGGGTACCTTGGGCGTGGCAGTCAGCAGTGCCTGCGGTTCGGGCAGGATGCTGACGTTCGAGCCTTCCAGGTATCCCAGCAGCCGCTCGCGATCGGCGACGGTAATACGCGTATTGGCGTTGACCAGCGCGCGGGCCTGTTCCAGCGCCCGTGCATCGCCGTTCTCCTGGAACTGCTTGCGCAGCTGCCTGTACAAGGTGATGTTGCGGCCGCCCAGCTCCTTGACGGCCTTCTCGGCCTTGGTTTCAAAGTCCGGTTCGCGCCCGTACAGATAGTTGAAGCGGCGCGCCACCTCACGGGTGATTTCCACGTGTGCCACCTGGTCCTCGCCCACCGGCACGTAAGTTGGCCGGTACAGCAGGATGTCGGCGCTCTGCAGCAGCGGATAGCCCAGGAAACCGTAGGTGGCGAGGTCCTTTTCCTTCAGTTGCTCCTGCTGGTCCTTGTAGCTGGGTACGCGCTCCAGCCAGCCCAGCGGCGTGATCATCGACAGCAGCAGGTGCAGCTCGGCGTGTTCGGGAACCTGTGACTGGACGAATATGGTGGATACGCCCGGATTCAGTCCGGCAGCCAGCCAGTCGATCAGCATTTCACGGATCGAGCTCTGCAGGCTGGAGGTGTCGTCGTAACCGGTGGTCAGCGCATGCCAGTCAGCGACAAAGAAGTAGCACTCGTACTGGTACTGGAGTTCCAGCCAGTTGCGCAACGCTCCATGGTAGTTGCCGAGGTGAAGAAGACCGGTCGGGCGCATGCCTGACAGCACACGCTTGCCTTGAACGACTGCGCTCATCCGCTGCTTTGCCCGCCGCGCGGGTCCGTCGGAAAGAAGGCGGACATTATACGGGCCGCCTGCCCGACCCGTGGGCCTGGCGCAACGGGCCGCTTCTAGCCGGACAATCCGGGCAGGAGTCCCGCACCCTGTCGCAGTATGCGCGGCGGATTCTCGGTCAGGTCCACGACTGTGGTAGGCACGATGCCGCAATGCCCGCCGTCCAGCACGGCATCGAGCTGATGTTCGAGCCGGGCCCTTATTTCATGACCGTCGGTCAGCGGCAGTTCGTCGCCGGGCAGCAGCAGGGTGGAACTCATCAGCGGCTCGCCGAGCTCGGCCAGCAGCAGCTGCGGCACGCGATGATCGGGCACCCGTATGCCAATGGTCCGGCGCCGGGGGTGTTGCAGGCGTCGCGGTGTTTCGCGTGTTGCCGGCAGCAGAAAGGTAAAGGGCCCCGGAGTCAGCGATTTCAGCAGCCGGAATTGCCAGGTATCGATTCGCGCATAGCGCCCGATTTCGGACAGATCGCGGCATACCAGCGTGAAGTGGTGATTCCTGTCGGCGCCGCGCACACGACGCAGCCGCTCCAGCGCTTCCTTGTCGCCGATGTGGCAACCCAGTGCGTAGCAGCTGTCGGTGGGATAGGCGATCAATCCGCCTTCCTGCAGGATGGTGGCCGCCTGTCTGATCAGTCGCGGTTGCGGGTTGTCGGGATGCAGTTCGAAATACTGGCTCAAATGAGGCTCCGGACGGCTACTATACCGACCCCGATTGATCGTGACCGCATGCAGAACCTGCTGAACTTCCTGCCACTGGCAGTCTTCCTGATCGCCTACAAGCTGCGCGGCATTTATTTCGCCACGCAGGTGTTGATGATTTCGATGGTGCTGCTGGTGATCATCGACTACCTCTGGCATCGCCGGGTCAGCCGCATGCACCTGCTGAGCACAGCGCTGGTGTTCCTGTTCGGCATCCCCACGCTGCTGTTGCGCGATCCCATGTTCCTGAAATGGAAGCCGACGATATTCATGTGGCTGGTGGCACTGGCGCATCTTGGCAGCCAGTGGATCGGCCGCGAGTCGCTGGCGCAGCGAATGCTGCAGCCCTCGTTGCCTGAAGGCACCACGCTGCCCAGAACGGTATGGGTGCGCGCCAACCTGGCCTGGGTGCTGTTCTACCTGCTGCTGGGCGCTGCCAATCTGTGGGTTGCCTTCAATGCCAGCGAGAGCAGCTGGGTCAACTTCAAGGTGTTCGGACTGACGCTGGCACTGATGGCCTTTGCCGTCGGCCAGGCGTGGTGGCTGAGCTCCAGGACGAGCCGTGTCGTCCAGGGTTGAACGCATCCGGCAGCTGGTGCAGGATCGCCTGCGCCCGGAGCAGCTGGAAATCCGCGACGACAGCCTGGCGCACGTCGGCCACGCCAGCGCCGGCAGCAAGGGGCATTTCCATTTGCGGCTGGTGTGCAGCCAGTTCAGCGGCCTATCGCCGCTGCAACGGCATCGGCTGGTGTACGAGGCATTGGCGCCATTGTTCGATACCGAGATCCACGCGCTGTCGCTGGCTGTGATCGCACCAGAAGAATTGGTTTAGTTAAACGCTCTAACTGCGAGATATATATGAAGATTATAAATATTGCTCCGCTGCTGGCCGGCTTGCTGCTCGGCTGTTCGCAACAGGCCGCACAGACTGCCGGTGACGCGGCTGCCAAGCCGGTGGCCACCGTCAATGGCGTGGCCATCAGTCGCGAGATGTACGAATTCGTAGCCAAGAATGTCATGGGCAAGCCGTCGGCCGAATTGACGCCGGAGCAGCGCCAGCAATTGCTGGACGACCTGGTGCGTGCCGAGGTGACCGCCCAGCAGGCCATCAAGGACGGACTGGACAAGCAGGGTGAATCCGGCATCAGGCTGCAGTTGATGCGGCTGCAGCTGCTGGAGCAGGCCTCAGCCGAGAAGTTCAACAGCGCCAATAAGCCCACCGAGGCGGAGATCAAGGCCGAGTACGACGCGCGTGTCGCGGCCCTGCCCAAGACCGAGTATCACGCCCGTCATATCCTGGTGAAGACCGAAGCCGAGGCCAAGGATGCGATCGAGCGCATCAAGAAGGGCCAGAAGTTCGAAACGGTGGCCGCGCAGGTTTCGCTGGACAGCTCCAAGGCCAATGGCGGCGACCTGGGCTTCTTCTCGCCTGCGGCGATGGTCAAGCCCTTCTCCGATGCCGTCGTGGCGTTGAAGAAGGGCGAAATGACGCAGACACCGGTGGAGAGCCAGTTCGGCTGGCACGTGATCAAGCTGGAGGACACGCGCGAGAGTCCGCCGCCGCCGTTCGATGCTGTCAAGGATCAGGTCGAACAGATGGTGCGGAACAAGAAGTTCCTGGCCCACAGCGAGGAACTGATCAAGACCGCGAAGATCGAAAAGACCCTGTGACCTGCGGTGCCGGCCGGCCGCGTCCTCAGGGACGCCGGCCGGCCAGCAGGCGCTGCAGGCCCTGCTCGTCTACCACCGGCACTTTCAAAGACTGTGCTTTGGCCAGCTTGGAGCCGGCCTCGGCTCCGGCCACCAGATAGTCGGTTTTCTTCGATACCGATCCCGCCACCTTCGCGCCCAGCTGCTGCAATTTCGCGGTGGCCGCCTCGCGCGTCATGGACTCCAGCGATCCAGTGAGCACCACCGTCAGGCCGCTGAGCGGTCCCGCGGCGGAGCGCGGACCTGGCGCCTGTTCCGGCCAGCGCAGTCCGGCCTCGCGCAGCCGGCTGATTTCCTGCACATGGCGGGCGTGATCAAAATAGGTCCGGATATGGGCCGCGATCACCGGCCCCACATCAGGCACTTCCAGAATCCGCTCTTCGGCTGCCTGCTGCAGTTCTGCCAAGGAACCGAAATGCTGTGCCAGCGCCAGCGCCGTGGCTTCGCCCACCTCGGGAATGCCCAGCCCCAGCAGCAGTCGCGGCAGGGTGGTCTGGCGGCTGCGATCGATGGCCGCGATGACGTTGGCGGCTGACTTGCCGCCCATGCGGTCCAGCGCCGCCAGCGGCTCCAGTGTCAGCTCGTACAGGTCGGCCGGCGATTCCACCAGCTCGGCATCCACCAGCTGATCGATCAGCTTGTCGCCGAGGCCCTCGATGTCCAGCGCCCGCCGACTGGCGAAGTGCCGCAGCGCCTCCTTGCGTTGCGCCGGGCAGCTGAAGCCGCCGCTGCAGCGCGCGGCCGCCGCGCCCTCGTCGCGGATCACGGGTGAGGCGCATACCGGGCACTTTGCCGGCAGTTGCACGCGCCGTGCGTTGCGCGGCCGCTTCTCCACCACCACGCGTGCCACCTCCGGAATCACATCGCCGGCGCGACGCACGATCACCGTGTCACCAATGCGAATGTCCTTGCGCTCGATCTCGTCCATGTTGTGCAGCGTGGCGTTGCTGACGTTGGCGCCGCCCACCATCACCGGTTGCAGTCGTGCCACCGGCGTCAGCGTGCCGGTGCGGCCCACCTGGAATTCAACGTCCTGCAGAACGGTGGGTGCTTCATCGGCCGGGAACTTGTGTGCCACGGCCCAGCGCGGCGCGCGCGCCACCTGACCCAACGCCTCCTGCTCGGCGCGACGATCGACCTTGTAGACAACACCGTCGATCTGATAGCCCAGCTGCGACCGTCGCAGCGCCAGTCGGCGGTAGTAGTCCAGGCAACCGTCGATGCCCGCGACCACCAGGATTTCGGGACAGACACGCAGACCCCACCTCGCCAGCTGCGCCAGCAGCTGATGATGCCCGGCCAGCGGCAACGCCGGCTCGCAGTGGCCCACCCCGTAGAAGAACGCCGCCAGCGGGCGCTGCGCCGTCATCTGCGGGTTCAATTGCCGCAGGCTGCCCGCCGCGGCATTGCGCGGATTGACGAAGGTCTTTTCGCCGCGCGCCGCGGCCTGCGCGTTGAATTGCCCGAAGCCCGACAGAGGCATGTAGACCTCGCCGCGCACTTCCACCACGTCGGGCGTCGGGCCGGTCAGTCGCAGGGGTATGGAACGGATGGTGCGGATATTGGCGGTGATGTCTTCGCCGGTGGCGCCGTCGCCGCGCGTGGCGGCGCGCGCCAGCAGACCGGCCTCGTAGGTCAGCGACACCGCCAGCCCGTCAAGCTTGGGTTCGGCGCAGTAGGCAAGTTCGGCCGCGGTCGCCAGCCGTTCGCGGGCCCGCCGGTCGAAGGCACGCACATCGTCCTCGCTGAAGGCATTGTCCAGCGACAGCATGGGCATGCGGTGCTTCACCGGCGCAAAGCCCGCCGCCACGGCACCGGCGACGCGTTGTGTCGGTGAATCCGGCGTGACCAGTTCGGGGTGCCGCGCTTCCAGCGTGCGCAGCTCCTGCATCAACGAATCATATTCGGCGTCGCTGACTGAGGGATCATCCAGCCCGTAGTAGCGGCGATCATGCTCGGCCAGCAGCCGGCGCAACTCGACGGCACGGGCCCTGCTGCGTGTCATCCGCCGCCGGCAGCCGCGTTCGGGCTGCCCACGTCCAGCATTCGCTGTCGCAGCGCGCTCAATCCTGCGGAATCCAGTACCCGGCCTTCGCCGTCCTGCAGCTCCGCGTCCAGCCGTTCGGCGAGGCGCTCGCTGACTGCAAACAGCTGATCCAGCGCCTCATGATCGGTAATGGCTGCTGGCAATACCGTGAACAGATTGATGCCGCTGAACCGCTGATAGTCCATGTTGTCGGGATCCAGCATGCCCGGTCGCGCCAGGTTGGCGGCGCTGACGATGACATGATTGCCGATGCCCGCCAGATGAAAGATACCGAATTCACCGTGCACAAAGCCGCAGGCCAGCAGGCTCTGGCGCAAGGCGCGTCCGCCCAGACGCGCATCACCCACCGGCATCAGGCGCAGATTGCAGATGCGCCGCACGCCTTCCGGCGGCCAGTCCAGCAACGGACGCGATTCGACATCGACCGGAGCATCATCCTCAGGCGGGATCCCGGCGGACGGCGATTCGCCCCGGCCAGGCGGCCATTCCACCACCGGCAGTGGACGTTCGGCATCGGCGTTGCGGGGTGACGGGGTGCCCAGCAGCGGCGCCGGGTGTTCCATCACCGGTTCGTTGCGCGCGGTGCGTGAGCCGGCCGCCTGCCGTGAACGCCGCATCTCCCATATGGCCAGCCCCAGAATGAAAGCCAGGCCCGCCAGCAACAGGATCCAGCGCAAGGAAATCATTGACCCCTAGACCGCCGCCATCCGCACGGCTTCATCAACGTCGACGGCAACGAGACGCGACACGCCCGGCTCGTTCATGGTCACGCCCAGCAGCTGCGAGGCCAGCTCCATGGTCGATTTGTTGTGCGTGATGAAGATGAACTGCACGCGCGATGACATCTCGCGCACGATGTCGCAGAAGCGACCCACATTGTGCTCATCCAGCGGCGCGTCCACCTCGTCCAGCAGGCAGAACGGGGCCGGATTCAGGTCGAAGATCGAGAACACCAGCGCCACCGCGGTCAGCGCCTTTTCGCCGCCGGACAACTGCGCGATGGTGCTGTTGCGCTTGCCGGGCGGACGCGCCATCACCGCAACCCCGGCCATCAGCGGATCGTCGCCTTCCAGCTGCAGATAGGCGTGCCCACCGCCGAACAGTCGCGGGAATTTTTCCTGCAGGCCGGCATTGATGCGGTTGAAGGTATCGTCGAAGCGCGAACGCGTCTCCTTGTCGATCTTGCGCATTGCGTCCTCCAGTGTCTGCAATGCGTCGTTGACGTCGTTGTACTGACGGTCCAGATAAACCTTGCGTTCGCCCTGCTCCTTCAGCTCGTCGATGGCCGCCAGATTGACCTGCCCGAGTTTTTCGATATCGGCGTCGACGATCGCGATACGTGACTCCCAATCGACCGCCAGGGCATCGGGCGGCAGCGTCGCGGTGACATCGCCCAGTTCGTGGCGTGTGGCGGCGAACTGTTCGAGCAGTGCTTCACGGCGCAGGCGGGATTCCTGGGCCGACAACCGCGCGACTTCCAGTCCGCTGCGCGATTCTGCGGCGCGTGTTTCAGCCTCACCCCGCCGCAGTTCCAGTTGACGCAGCTCGGTGTCGGCCGCCTCCAGCGCCGAACGCGCGGTCGTCAGCTCGGCTTCAACCTCTACGCGGCGCTGCAGATGGGCCTGCAGGCGCAGTTCCAGCTCGCGGATCGGCTGATCGCCATCGGACAGCGCGCTTTCCAGTTCGTCATGCCGGGCTGTCAGTGCGACGCGCTGTTCCAGCATGCGTTGCAGGGATGTGTCCATCGAGCCATGCGCGGAGCGACGGCTTTCCTGTTTCACCAGGGCGTCGCGCAGCGCCAGCTGCGCTGACTGCGCCCGGCTGCGCGCCACCGCCTGCTGCTCGCGGCGCGATTCCCGTTCCTCCTCGAGAGCCGGCCGTTGCGCATCCAGCCGCTGCAATTCGCTGCTGGCGGTCAGGTGTGCGGCACGGGCGGTGTGCAGACTGTCGCGCGCCCGCTCTGTCTCCTGCGCCACGTCGGCACTTTCTGCATCCAGTCGGGCGCGACGCAACCCCGCTTCCTCGAGTCGCGCCCGCATCACTTCGAGCTGCGAACGCAGTTCGCCATGTTCGCGCTGGCTGTGCTGTACCTGCAGCTGGAACTCGTCGCGGGACCGTTCGGATTCGAGGATGCGTTCACGCACACGCGCCAGCGCCTGCTCGGCGTCCTGCAGGCGCTGCTCGGCCGCCGCAGCCTGTTCGCGCAGCCCCTTGAGACGCTGTTCGCGTTCCAGCACGCCGGCATGCGGATCCGAGCCACGCCGCACGCGCAGCCAGTCGCGCCCGATCCATTCGCCCTCGGGTGTCACCAGGGATTCACCGGCTGACAGCGTCGCGCGCTGCCGTAATGCCTGCGCCAGCGAACCACAGGTGCGCACGCCGCTCAGCAGTCGTTGCACCGCCACCGGACCACTGACATGCGCAGCCAGCGCGTCGCCACCGCCTCGCGAGGCCTGTGCGTCGCATTCGATGAAGCCGAGATTGCCGCTGTGCAGCTGCTGCAGCGAGCTTTCCAGTGCTTCCAGCCCCTCCACGCACACGGCTTCCAGATAGTCGCCCAGCGCAGTCTCCACGGCCCGTTCCCAGCCGTTGTCGACTTCGATCCGTTCGGCCAGCCGGTGGTGCCGGCCGCCCAGGCCCTCCAGCCAGGCGCTGGCGCGCGCATCCTTTTCACCGAGTGCCGCCTTCTGCAACGCCTCCAGCGAGACCAGCTCGGCCCGCCGCCGTTCGCGCTGGATGCGCAACTCAGCCAGTTCAGTCTCGGCCTGACGTTGCTGGTCGCGCAGCTGCTGCAGTGTGGTCAGCCCTTCCTGCAGATTGCGGGCGGCTGCCTCGCTGCGCTGGCGCGCCGCGGCCTCATCGCCGGTCAGCATCGGCAGCGGTGCTCCGGCCTGCTGCGAGTCCAGTCCCTCGCGTTCGATGCTGAGGCGATCGGCCTGAGCCCGCAGCCGCAGCAGCTGTCCTTCCAGCTGCTCCATGCGGGCCGTTTCGACCTGCATGGTCTGACTGGCCGACCCCAGCGCCGAATTGAAGGATTCCCAACTGTTCTGCCACTCACCCAGCTGCGTCTCGACCGCCGCCAGCTGTATTGCCGCCTCGGCTTCGGCGCCGCGCAGTCGTTCAGCCTCCGGATCCAGTCCGGTCAGCTCCGCCGCCAGTTCCTGCAGCCGCAGCCGATCGGCCTCGATCTGCGCCCCCAGCGTCTGCAGGCCGCTGACGGTCTGTGCCAGATCGGTGCGCTGCCGCGCACGCAGTTCGCCGCTGAAACGGATGTTTTCCTCGGTGCGGGTGATCTCGGCACCCAGTTCGTAGTACCGGCCCTGCACGCGCGCCAGCGCGCTGCCGAGCTCGACATGAAAACTGCGCTGCTTTTCGATCGCCGCTTCGACGGCGCGTTGCTCGCTCAGGGCCTGCTGCATGGCCAGCTCGCAGCTGCGCATGGCACCGTCGTGCACCTCGGCGCCACTGTCGATGTCGCGCAGTTTCAGCGCCAGCATTTCGGCCGTCAGCAGCCGTTGCTGGTTGCGCAGTTCCTGGTAGCGGCGCGCGGCGCCGGCCTGGCGCTGCAGGTGACGGATCTGCTTGTCCACCTCATCGCGCACATCCTGCAGACGCGCCAGGTTCTCGCGCGCTTCGGCGACGCGGCTTTCGGTCTCCTTGCGGCGTTCCTTGTACAGCGAAATGCCGGCGGCTTCCTCGATGAAGGCGCGCATGTCGTCGGCGCGCGCCTCGATGACGCGTGAGATCATGCCCTGCTCGATGATGGCGTAGCTGCGCGCACCGAGGCCGGTACCCAGGAACAGCTGGGTGATGTCCTTGCGGCGGCAGCGCGCGCCATTGATGAAGTAGGCGGAGGTGCCATCGCGCGATACGGCGCGCTTCAGCGAGATTTCGCTGTAGTTGGCGTAGGCACCGCCGATCTTGCCGTCGCTGTTGTCGAACAGCAGTTCCACCGAGGCGGTTCCCACCGGCTTGCGCGAGCTCGACCCGTTGAAAATGACGTCAGCCATGGAATCGCCGCGCAGGTGGCGCGCCGACAGCTCACCCATCACCCAGCGCACGGCGTCAATGACATTGGACTTGCCGCAGCCGTTCGGACCGACGACGCCGGTCAGATTGCTGGGCAACTGCACCACGGTCGGATCGACAAAGGATTTGAAACCGGCGAGCTTGATCTTGTTCAGCCGCATCGAGATGCTTTCCTGCGATTGGCCGCCAACTGGCGCGCTAGTGTAGATTATCCGCTGTCTGCTTTTCGACGCGAAAAAATCTCCCGCCACATGTCCACGCAACCTTCCACGACACTGGAAACTTTCCGGAATCCGGCGCCGGATCGTGACTACACCATCCGCATGAGCATCCCGGAGTTCACCTGCCTGTGCCCGCGCACCGGCCAGCCGGACTTCGCGACACTGGATCTGGAATACGTGGCCGACCAGCTGTGCGTGGAGCTGAAGTCACTGAAGCTGTACATCTGGGCCTTCCGCGACCGGGGCGCCTTCCATGAGGCGGTGACCAACGAAATCGCTGACCATCTCGAGGCCGCGATGAAGCCGCGCTTTCTGCGTCTGGCGGCCCGCTTCAATGTGCGCGGCGGCATCTACACCACGGTGGTGGCCGAGCGCCGCAAGGGTGGCTGGGCACCGGCGCCGGTTGTGACATTGCCCTGACTGTCGCCACCTGGCAGGCCGGCGCGGCTGTACACCCCCACTAGCGCCGGTATAATCGCGCGCCTGAAATTTCAGGGCGGGTATCGGGGCGATTCAGAGGAGCGAATGATGGCCGGCAAAAAGTCCGTGTCCAAGGCCCGGAAAAACTCCAGGCCGACAGCTGTCCGCAACACCGGACGCAAGGCTGTCGCCGTCCGGTCTGTTGCCAAAACCGAAGGGAAATCAGTGGAGAAGAAAGCATCCGCCGCGCGCGCCACCGCTCGCAAGCCTGCCGCCAGGACCGTGGCGGCGCCGGCTGCTGCCCGCAAACCGGTGGCGCCCGCTCCGATTGTGGTGCGCACGCCGGCGGTATCGGCTCCACCCGAGCTGGACGACGGCGAAGCGCAGGAGAGCAGCCTGCTGGCAGGTCCGCGCAACGTCAAACCGTATATTGCCAAGCGCGGCGAGCGCTACATGAGCAAGGAGCAGCTCGGCCACTTCCGCACCATCCTGCAAACCTGGAAGCGGGATCTGATGGAGGAAGTTGACCGTACGGTCACGCACATGAAGGACGAGGCCGCCAACTTCCCCGACCCCAATGATCGCGCCACGCAGGAAGAGGAATTCAGCCTCGAACTGCGCACCCGTGACCGGGAGCGCAAGCTGATCCGCAAGATCGACGAGGCGTTGAAGCGCACCGAAGATGGCAGCTACGGCTACTGCCTGGAAACCGGAGAAGAGATCGGCATCAAACGCCTGGAAGCCCGGCCGGTGGCCACACTGAGCATCGAAGCGCAGGAGCGCCGCGAACGGCGCGAACGCCAGTACGGCGACCGCGACGACCGCTACCGCTAGTCCGGTCTGCTCCGCGATGAGCTACGTCGGGAGATTCGCCCCCTCTCCGACGGGTCGCCTGCATCCCGGTTCCCTGTTCGCGGCCACCGCCAGCTACCTCGAAGCCCGCAGCCGGGGCGGACGCTGGCTGCTGCGCATCGAAGATCTCGACACTCCACGCATCGTCGCCGGATCGGCAGAACACATTCAACGCACCCTGCTGGCGCTGGGTCTTGAATGGGACGGTCCGGTGGTCTTTCAGAGCCAGCGCACGGCGGCCTATATCGCTGCCCAGGCTGAACTGCAGGCCGCCGGACGGTTGTACGCCTGCAGCTGCAGTCGTCGTCAGATCGAAGACGGCGGCGCGCAGGGTGTTTATCCCGGCACCTGCCGCAAGGGCCCGCAGCAGGCGGGTTCGACCGCCCTGCGCTTCCGTATCGACGATGCGGCGGTCATCCAGCTTGACGACCGGCTGCAGGGCGACCGGAAGTTTCAATTGCGCGATCTTGGCGATCCGGTGGTCCGCCGCCGGGACGGACTGTTTGCCTACCAGCTGGCCGTCGTGGTCGACGACGCAGCGGCCGGCGTCACCGATGTGGTGCGCGGGACCGATCTGCTCGCCAGCACCGGTTGGCAATTGGCATTGCAGGCTGCCCTCGGCCTGCCCACGCCCACATACCTGCATCTGCCGCTGCTGGTGGATGGGGACGGCCGCAAGCTGTCCAAGTCCCTGGACGCCGATCCGATCGACGGCAGCGACCCCGGCCGATGGCTGGTCCAGGCCTTGCGCCTGTTGCGCCAGTCACCACCGCCAGCGCTGGAGCTTGAACCCAAGGAACGAATCTGGGATTGGGCGGTCGCACAGTGGAATCCGGCAGCGATGCGCGGATTGGCAGCGCTGGCTGCTGAAGTTGGGCTCCCGGCCCGGTCTGTACTATCGTAGGGCTGTGGGGCGAATCGGCGGACGCGACAAGCCGCCCGACAGGAGGTCTGCGATGAGTGATGCGCGGATCATCAAGAAATACCCGAACCGCCGGCTGTACGACACCGGTCTCAGCCGCTATGTGACCTTGCACGACGTGCGTCGGCTGGTGGCCGAAGGCGTCGATTTCATCGTCATCGAGCAGCGCACTGGCATCGACATCACGCGCAGCGTACTGCTGCAGGTGATCGTCGAAGAGGAACAGAACAATGGCGCGTCATTGCTGACGCAACATTTTCTGTCGCAGGTCATCCGCAGCTATGACACGGGTACAGCTGCCCAGACCGCCGGTTACCTGGAGCGGTCGATCAACGACTACCTGCAGCGGCAGGGTGCTGGCGCGCTGGCGGGCGGCCACTAGGGATCTCCCTGGCGGACCGCCCGCAACGCGGTTCTTATTCGTCGACGTTGCGCATCGACAGGCGCACGCGGCCCTGTCGGTCCACTTCCAGCACCTTGACGCGGATGACGTCGCCTTCCTTGAGCTTGTCGGCCACGCGCTCGACGCGTTCGTCCGAGATCTGCGAAATGTGTACCAGGCCATCCCGGCCGGGCAGGATGGTGACGAAGGCGCCGAAATCCATCAGCTTGGCCACCTTGCCCTCGTAGATGCGGCCGACTTCCACGTCAGCGGTGATCAGCTCGACGCGCCGTTGCGCTTCGCGACCGGCGGCGCCACTGACCGAGGCGATCTTCACGGTGCCATCGTTCTCGATGTCGATGGTGGTGCCGGTTTCCTCGGTGATCTGCCGGATCACCGCTCCGCCCTTGCCGATGACGTCGCGGATCTTCTCCGGGTCGATCTTCAGCGTGATGATGGAAGGCGCCCACTCGGACATCTTCTCGCGTGATTGCTGGATGACCTTGGCCATCTCGCCGAGGATGTGCAGCCGACCCTCGCGGGCCTGCGCCAGCGCGATCTTCATGATCTCGGGCGTGATGCCCTCGACCTTGATGTCCATCTGCAGCGCGGTCACGCCCTCGCGCGTACCGGCCACCTTGAAGTCCATGTCGCCGAGATGATCTTCGTCGCCGAGGATGTCGGTGAGCACCTGGAACTTGTCGCCTTCCAGCACCAGACCCATGGCGACGCCCGCCACCGGCGCCTTGATCGGCACGCCGGCGTCCATCAACGCAAGGCTGGTGCCGCAGACGCTCGCCATCGAGCTCGAACCGTTGGATTCCAGGATCTCGGACACCACGCGGAT
>Ga0190271_10000151_pt1 | contig 35810 bp, 38 predicted proteins | sample Popmic356T_FD_133747 | JGI IMG/M metagenome (GOLD analysis project Ga0190271, IMG submission 133747) | Populus adjacent soil microbial communities from riparian zone of Weber River, Utah, USA - 356 T | ecosystem: Environmental > Terrestrial > Soil > Riparian zone | place: USA: Utah | collected...
ACCTCAAGCGCACCCTCAACATCCTGGCTGCTCAGGGATAATAAGCCGGAAGGCCAATCCGCAAACGAGGATGCACTCCCGGAACCCTCAGGCTGAAAAAGTGGCGCGACTTCAATAGTCTAAGCCCATCCGCGCACAGGTCTCATAACCCGTCCCCACGATGGGGGTAACCGCTCTGTTGCAGGGAAGCGCGGCGAAGCGAAGGGCGAAGGACAGCGCCGAGCGCTTCGTCGGCGACCCCACCCGGCGGCCTTCGGCCGCCAATTGCCCTTCGCTCTGGCTCGGGCGTTCGTCGTTCGAAAAGCCCATTCTGGGGCTTTTCGTTTGCTTCGCAAAACACTCCTCACCCCCTCAAGGGGAGGGTGCCTAGAGGAAATAATCCTGCAACCGCCTTACCTCCAAGCTCCCCGCCTTCAGCGCGGCGATGGCCTGCGCGGCGGCGTCGGCGCCGGCCAGCGTCGTGTAATACGGCACCTTCTGCATCAAGGTAGCGCGGCGCAGCGACTTGGAGTCGGAGACGGCCTTCTGGCCGTCCGTGGTGTTGAACACCAGCTGCACCTGGCGGTTGCGGATGGCGTCTTCGATATGCGGGCGGCCTTCCAGCACCTTGTTGATCTTCTCGGCAGGGATGGCGTGCTCGGTGAGGAAGCGCGCGGTGCCGGAGGTGGCGAGCACCTTGAAGCCGAGGTCGGACAGGCGCTTCACCGCCGGCAGCACGGAGGCCTTGTCCTCGTCGCGCACCGAGACGAACAGCGTGCCGGAGCGCGGCAGGTCGACGCCGGCGCCGAGCTGGCTCTTGGCGAAGGCCAGCGCAAAGTCGGTGTCGAGGCCCATCACCTCGCCGGTGGATTTCATTTCCGGCCCAAGCAGTGTGTCGACGCCGGGGAAGCGGGCGAAGGGGAACACGGCTTCCTTGACCGCGATGTGCTTCAGCGCCGTGGCGTCGACTTTCTTGCCGTAGTGCGCGAAGGCGGCGTCGAGGCTTTCGCCGGCCATGATGCGCGCCGCGATCTTGGCCACCGGGCGGCCGATGGCCTTGGCGACGAAGGGGACGGTGCGGCTGGCGCGCGGGTTGACCTCCAGCACGTAAATCTCGCCGTCTTTCAGCGCGAACTGCACATTCATCAGCCCGCCGACCTTCAGCGCGATGGCCATCGCCTTGGCCTGACGCTCCAACTCGGCCACCATGTCGGCGGTGAGCGTGTAGGCCGGCAGCGAGCAGGCCGAATCGCCCGAGTGGATGCCGGCCTCCTCGATGTGCTGCATGACGCCGGCGACATAGTTCGATACGCCGTCCGAGAGGCAATCGACATCCACCTCGATCGCGCCGGCGAGATAGGTGTCGAACAGAAGCGGGTTCTTGCCCAGCAGCGTGTTGATCTGGCCGGTCTTGTCGTTCGGATATTTCTGCTTGATGTCTTCCGGCACCAGGCCGGGGACGGTGTCCAGCAGATAGGATTGCAGCTGGCTCTCGTCGGTGATGATCTGCATGGCGCGGCCGCCGAGCACATAGGACGGGCGCACCACCAGCGGGAAACCGAGCTCGCCGGCGACGGTGCGCGCCTGCTCGACCGAATAGGCGATGCCGTTCTTCGGCTGCTTCAGGCCAAGCTTGTGCAACAGCTTCTGGAAGCGGTCGCGGTCTTCGGCAAGGTCGATGGCGTCGGGCGAGGTGCCGAGGATCGGGATGCCGGCGCGCTCCAGCGCATCCGCCAGCTTCAGCGGCGTCTGGCCGCCGAACTGGACGATGACGCCGTGCAGCGTGCCCGCCGCCTGCTCGGCGCGCAGGATTTCCAGCACGTCCTCCGCCGTCAGCGGCTCGAAATAGAGCCGGTCGGAGGTGTCGTAGTCGGTCGACACGGTCTCCGGATTGCAGTTGATCATGATCGATTCATAACCGGCCTCGGCCAGCGCATAGGCGGCGTGCACGCAGCAATAGTCGAACTCGATGCCCTGGCCGATGCGGTTCGGTCCGCCACCGAGGATGACAACCTTTTTCCTGTCCGACACGCGGGCCTCGTCGGCCAGTTTGCCGGCGAAGGGCGTCTCATAGGTCGAGTACATGTAAGCCGTGGGTGACGCAAACTCGGCCGCGCAGGTGTCGATGCGCTTGTAGACCGGATGCACGTCGAGCGCCTTGCGCTGCGCGGCGACAGCGTCGGCGTCGCTGTTGGTCAGCGAGCCGAGGCGTGCGTCGGAAAAGCCCATGCTCTTCAGCATGCGCAAATTCTCGGCGTCGTGCGGCAGGCCATGCTCGCGGATGCGGGCTTCCATAGCCAGGATGCCTGCGATCTGTTCCAGGAACCACGGGTCGATCTTGCACATGGCGTGCACCTCATCCAGCGAGGTGCCCATGCGGATCGCCTGCGCCACCATGCGCAGCCGGTCGGGCGTCGGCGTGCCAAGGGCGGCGCGGATGGCGTTGCGGTCGTCGCCACCCCCCTGGCCGATGCCGGGGATCTCGATCTCGTCCAGGCCGGTGAGTCCGGTTTCCAGTCCGCGCAGCGCCTTCTGCAGGCTTTCCTGGAAGGTGCGGCCGATCGCCATCACCTCGCCGACGGACTTCATCGCGGTGGTCAGGACCGGCGAGGCGCCGGGGAACTTTTCAAAGGCGAAGCGCGGAATTTTGGTGACGACATAGTCGATGCTGGGTTCGAACGAGGCGGGCGTAGCACCCCCGGTGATGTCGTTCTCAAGCTCGTCCAGCGTATAGCCCACGGCGAGCTTGGCGGCGATCTTGGCGATGGGGAAGCCGGTGGCCTTGGAGGCCAGCGCGGAGGAGCGCGACACGCGCGGGTTCATCTCGATGACCACAAGGCGGCCGTCGGCGGGGTTGACGGCGAACTGCACGTTGGAGCCGCCGGTCTCGACGCCGATCTCTCGCAGCACCGCGATCGAGGCGTTGCGCATCACCTGATATTCCTTGTCAGTCAGGGTCAGCGCAGGCGCAACCGTGATGGAATCGCCCGTGTGCACGCCCATCGGGTCGATGTTCTCGATGGAGCAGACGATGATGCAATTGTCCGCTTTGTCGCGAACAACCTCCATCTCATATTCCTTCCAGCCGAGCACCGATTCCTCGATCAGCACTTCGGTGGTGGGGGAGGCGTCCAGGCCGGAGCCGACAATGTCGAAGAATTCGGCGCGGTTGTAGGCGATGCCGCCGCCGGTGCCGCCCATGGTGAAGGACGGGCGGATGATCGCCGGCAGGCCGACATGGTCGAGCGCCTGCGCGGCGATCGCCATCGCATGGCTGACATAACGCTGCTTGCGGTCGCCCTCGCCGAGGTTCCAGCGCGTCTCCAGCGCGTCGAGCTCGGTGTCGAGATTGGCCGGGGAGTCCTGGCCCGTCTGGGCCTTCAGCTTGGCGCGCTCCGCCTCATGCATCTTGCGGTCGGCATCCTTCACGTCGGAGGCGTTGGCGAGCATGGAGCGCGGCGTTTCCAGCCCGATCTTGGCCATGGCCTCGCGAAACAGCGAGCGGTCCTCGGCCTTGTCGATGGCGTGCGCATCGGCGCCGATCATCTCGACATTGTAGCGTTCGAGCACGCCCATGCGACGCAGTGACAATGCGGTGTTCAGCGCGGTCTGGCCGCCCATTGTCGGCAGGATGGCGTCCGGCCGCTCCTTGGCGATGATCTTGGCCACCACTTCCGGCGTGATCGGCTCGATATAGGTGGCGTCGGCCAGTTCCGGATCGGTCATGATGGTGGCCGGATTCGAGTTGACCAGAATGACCCGGAAGCCCTCTTCCTTCAGCGCCTTGCAAGCCTGGGTGCCGGAATAATCGAACTCGCAGGCCTGGCCGATGACGATGGGGCCGGCCCCGATGATCAGGATCGACTTGATGTCGGTTCTTTTTGGCATGCGTCGGTCCGTGGTCTGGGTTGCGCGGAGACCCGGACGGAGAGCCTCCGGCCGGCCGCGAACGAGATTCTGCTGTCAGGCTAGGCGGGTTCTATAGGGGAGGGGGCGGCGGAAGGGAACCCCCGGAAAGGACCTTTTCCCGCACCTGGGATCCAGCGCGAGCGGCGAGGTTATGCCTGCCTCACCTCGGCAGGAAATTCCGCGTCAGGCCTTCGTGCTGGCCGGTGCGGGCAACGCCTGTTGCGACAAGCGTTTCCAGAAGACGGACCCGTCGCTGACAACGATCAACAGCGCTTGGCGCCCGAGATCTGCCCGCCGCAACAGCTCGCGCGGTTCTGCTCGGCAAGCCAGCGATCGCGCGGCTTGCAGCTTGCGGGCCGTGGCGAAAGCTCGACAGTTACTTCGCCCTCCGAGACGGTTGGTGTTCCAGCCCTGTGAAGCTGCATGGGCGCGACGCCATCGCTAACCTCGAATGTCAGTCGGGCCGACAGGTCCAGTGCGACATGTTCCGTCACCTTGCGGATGATGGACGCGAACTTCTTTGCCGTCATCTGGTCGGGCGAGTCGTCGACGTCCCAAAGCTGGATGAACAATTCCGTCCAACTCTCGGGATTGGCGCCGCAGTCGAGCGCCGCGAACTGACCCGCCTTGACCTCGGTCACATGGTAGCCGGGGCGAACAGCGTGGCCCCCATACACGAAGGTCAGACGGCTCGCCGGGTGATTGGCCAAAACCTGCAGCAATTCGCCAGCCGTGATGTCATCGGCGTCTGTGGGGGTCACCGCAATCTCGATTCTCTCATTGCCAAGGGCATGCATCTGCGTTACTCCTCAATTCAATACTTCAAGGATTGTTGAAATATGGACGAACGTCAAGCCCTTCTTGCCTTCGCGGCACTGTCGCAGGAAACGCGCTTGCGGATCTTGCGTATGCTGGTGGTCGCCGGTCCGGACGGTCTGGCCGCCGGCGCGATCGCCGAGGGCGTGGGCGTGTCCCCGTCTAACGTCAGCTTTCATCTGAAGGAGTTGGAACGAGCCGGCCTGACAGCCACCCGCCGGGATGCGCGCTCGATCTTTCACAGCCTCGAATTTGACGCGCTAAGCGGTCTGATCCGTTTCCTCATGGAGGATTGCTGCGCCGGTCATCCCCAAATCTGCGCGCCGATCGCAACGGCCGCTGCCTGCTGCAGTCCCTCAAAGGAGATCGCCCAATGACCGACCGTGTCTACAACGTCCTGTTCCTGTGCACGGGCAATACCGCTCGTTCCATCCTGGCGGAAAGTATCCTGCGCAAGGACGGTGCAGGCCGCTTCAATGCATTTTCGGCCGGCAGCCAACCAAAGGCGTGGTCAATCACCTCGCTCTGAAAGTGCTGGCCGCCATGGACTATCCCACGGACGGCTTTCGCTCGAAGCCTTGGGACGAGTTTGCCGTCGCAGGCGCTCCGGTCATGGATTTCGTCTTCACCGTTTGCGACAGCGCCGCTGGCGAAACTTGTCCGGTGTGGCCGGGGCAACCGATGACGGCGCATTGGGGCATTGAAGACCCGGTAGGGGTCGAAGGCTCGGATATCGACAGGGAACGTGCCTTTTCGACGGCTGCCCGCTACATGAAGAACCGCATCGGCGCTTTCCTGAACCTGCCGTTAGCCATCGTGAACAGAATGGCGCTGGAACGCCAGTTGGGTCGCATCGGTACAATGGACGGCGCAACCGACGCCTCATTGGCATTTGAAAGGGAAAGCGACGGTCCCCGGATGGCGGAAGATCCGCGCCCGTCAGCCTGAGGCCGCCGTGTCGGCCATATTCGACATCCGCCGGCGCCTGGCGGCTGAGGCGCTTGGCACGGCTTTGCTCGTTGCTGCCGTTGTCGGTTCCGGCATCATGGCGTCGTCGCTTACTACCGATACCGGCCTCGCTTTGCTGGCAAACACAATTGCGACAGCGGGGGCGCTGGTCGTCCTGATCAGCATACTGGGTCCGATTTCCGGAGCGCATTTCAATCCGGCCGTCTCGTTGGTGATGGCGCTGCGGGGTGACCTGACCAGACGGGACCTTGTCGCCTATGTCGGCGCACAATTCGCCGGGGGTGTTGCCGGCACATGGGCCGCGCATCTGATGTTCGACCATCGGCTGTTTGAGGTTTCGCAAAAAGCCCGCTTTGGCGGCGGGCAGTGGTTCTCCGAGGCGGTTGCGGCCTTCGGCCTGGTGCTCGTCATGCTTGCCGGGATGCACGTTGCGCGAGGGTCTATCGCCTGGCTGGTCGGCGTGTATATAACGGCCGCCTACTGGTTCACGGCATCTACGTCTTTCGCAAATCCCGCCGTGACAGTGGCCCGCAGCCTCACCGACACATTCGCTGGAATCCGGCCAACGGATGCGCCCGCCTTGATTGCAGCCCAGTTGGTCGGGGCGCTGGCGGCATTGGCCTTCTGCTCGTGGTTTCTGCGCGAGCAAAGCAAATGACGAATGTCAGCCGCCACCTTCCTCGTTCAACATCATAGCCCTCGACAATCGAGTGGTCAGAGGCGGGCAGGCTGGTGCCGGCGCAATTAGACCTTTGTGCTTGCCGCGCCAGCCATAGAATGAGACCCTGCCGGCGAAAGGATGGCCCGCCATGCGGCGTGTCCTGCCTCTGTGCCTGGCGTTGGCGTTTGCAGCGCCGGCATCGCCCAGTTTGGCCTGGCTGCTCTATCCCGATCGCGAGCGGCCGGAGCGGTTGATTGTCGAAATAGAGAGATCGTTTGGGGATGCGGTGCCGTTGCGGCGGCTGCCCTCGCCTTTCGATACGGCGCTGCAGGAGGAGCAGGGGCCGGATGCACTTTCCTTCCGCTGGCGCTATGACCGTCAGGCGCAAGGGCTGGCGTTCCTGCGCGTCGACAGTGAGGGCAGGGGCGCACTGGAATTGCGGTTCGCCGACCGGAATTTCACCCCCGGCGGGCGGCTTGGCGCGGCGGTCGTGCTGGCCGGCAAGGATGGCGAGGCGATGCACACATTTTATGTGCGCTCCGTTCGCAATCCGCGTCCCGGTCCGCGCGGGTCCGGTGGCTTCAGCGCGGCGAGGCTGGAACTCTCGCGGCCGCCGGCATGGTGGCGCGACGTCGACGAGATGATCTTCTTCTTCATGATCTATCACCCGATCCAGAAGCTCGACCAGGAAGGCATGTGGCGCGCCATGCGCAATGCTGTGGAGCGGATCACCGACGGGAAGGGGACCAGTCAGCGCGGGTAGCCAAGTGAATCGCCGCGCCGAGGCTCGCACGACGCTTCTGCCAGCCTCAACTTGCTGCCCTCACGCTGTCGGCCATCAGCTTCAAGCCCAGCGCGCCGACGACGGCGCCCGCCGCGCGGTCGATCCATCGTTTGGAATGCACATAGGCTGCGCGCGGACCCCGCGAGGAAAAGGCGAGGCCGACCACCGTGTACCAGCCGAATTCGATGAGGAAGAGCACGGGCGGCAGAGCATGGAGCATCCAGGCCGGCGTTGGGGTGGGCAGGAGGGCAGCGAACATAGAGGCATAGAAAATCGCGGTCTTCGGATTGGACAGCTGCACGAAAAGCGAGCGCGTGAACGAGCGGAAGCCGGCGTTCCGGCGCGGCGCGCCTGCATCGGGCGTGTCGACCGGGTCGGACGCACCGCGCCAGATGCGGACGCCCAGCCAGAAGAGATAGGCGCCGCCCGCGAGCCGGATCGTCAGGTTCAGCCATTCGACCTGCATCAGCAGCGCCGTCAGCCCGGCCACGGCGATCAGCGCGAACACGAAGCCGCCGACGCCCATGCCGAGCGCCGCCAGCATCGCATCGGTGCGCGTGCCGGCAACCGCGATGCGCGAGACGACGATGAAGCTCGGTCCCGGGCTCATCGCGCCGAGCAGGAATGCGCCAAGAATGGAGAACAGGACTGCAACTTCGGACATGGGCCTCCTCGACGCGGCCTAGCGATCCGCCGCAATCGACTGCCGCGTCTCATGCTGGCTTGCTGTCTCCTCGGTGCCGATGACTGACTCCATCAGGCCCGGAAAGAGCCGGCCGAGCTCTTCCAGCCTCAAACTGACCTTGCGCGATGTGCCGGAAACCTCGGTCAAGGTCACCCCGGACTCGCGCAGCTTGGCGAGATGGTAACTGATGTTTGTCTTCGACCCGAGTTCTGCAAACGTGCCGCAGTTCATCGGCACACCGGCGGTCGCCAGCGTGCGCACGATTGCGAGCCGTGTCGGATCGCCCAGCGCGGCGAGCACATTGGTGAGGCTGATCTGGTCGGTGCTCGGGTGGGGCAACTTCATTGCAGCGAGTCCTCAAGGACGCTTGGCTGACACGAGGCTGTCAGCAGCGGCTGTTATTATGGTCGGGGCACATTGACATAGGGCCGCTTTAAGTTCAATAGTTCAATATCTTTTGAACAAAGGACTTCGTCATGGACAGGCGCCTCATCTGGCTCGCCGCCGGATCGTTTGCCGTCGGCACTGTCGGGTTTGTTTTCTCGACCCTGCTGCCGCTGATCTCCGAAGACGTGCATGTCAGCATTGCCCAGGCTGGCTATCTCATTTCGACATTTTCGCTGGCCTATGCGATCGGCGCGCCGGTGCTCTCGGCATTGGTGGGCGCGGCCGACCGCCGGCTGGTGCTGGCTGCCGCGCTGCTCGTCTTCGTGGGCGGCAATTTGCTCGCCTCGCAAAGCCAGAGCTTTGGGTTCCTGTTCCTGGCGCCCGTAGTGATGGGCGCGGCGGGCGGCCTGTTTGCCGCGACCGCGCAGGCAACCGCCATCTCCATGGCCGGTCCGGAAGACCGGGCGCGGGCGATCGCAGTGGTGGTCGGCGGTACGACCTTCGCCGTGGCTCTCGGCGCGCCGCTCGCGTCTCTGCTGGCGACAATGTTCGGCTGGCGCGGCGCATTTCTTGCGGTGGGCGCCCTCGGCATCCTTTGCGCGGTCATTCTGTGGTGGCGGCTGCCGGCGCGCCACTACGGCCCGAAGCTGACGCTCTCCGAAAGGCTTGCCGCGCTGCGGCGGCCGGGCGTGGCGCTGGCGCTGCTGGTGACGTTCGTGCATCTCTCCGGTGCGTTCTCGGTCATTTCCTATTTTGGCGCGATCGCCATCGATGGTGCGGGCCTGACCCGCTACGCGCTGCCGGTACTGCTGCTGGCCTTCGGGGCGGGGGCAGTGGTGGGCAATGGTTTGGGCGGCTACCTCTCCGACAAATACGGCAATGTGCCGGTCATCGTGTGGTCGATGGTGCTGGCCTCGACGCTGTGCGTCGGCATCTCCGCTGTGCTGCTCCTTCTGCCGGACAGTCTGGCCGGGCCGGCGCTGATCGCGCTGATGGTGCCCTGGGGGATGATCGGCTGGGCCTTCATGCCGGCGCAGGTGAGCCGGATCGTGGGACTGGCGCCCGATGTGGCCGGCCTGACGCTGTCGCTCAATGTTTCGGCGCTCTATTTTGGCGTCGCGTTCGGCACCTTTGTCGGCGGACGCGTTCTGGAATTCGGATCGGTCGAGGAGATTGGCCTGGCCGGCGCGGCGATGTCTGTCACCGCGCTGGCAATGTTTCTCTATTCGCTTCGCCGGGGTCCGAGGCTGGCAGCGGCCGCTTAACCGCCGGCCCGCGCCTCAGGTCAGGTTCCGCCGCCGCTCGATCTCCGTATCCGTTGGCGTGTCGAACTCGAACGATCCGGTTTTGACGTCGCCCTCCGGCACGTATCTGGTAATGACGATCCCTGACGGCGACGCCTGCGACGACACGAGCTTGAGGCCCGTGGGCTGCGAGCCGTCGCCGAAGAGGCGCTTGCCCTTGCCCAGGATGACCGGAAAGATCGAGACGTTGAACTCGTCGACCAGCCCGTTGGCGAGAAGCGTTTTCAGGAATTCGGTCGAGCCCTGGGTCAAGAGGTCGGGGCCGTCTTCCTGCTTCAGTCTCTTCACCGCGGCCACCGCATCGGCCCCAAGCGTCTGGCTGTTCTGCCAGTTCGGCGTGAAATCCGGATTGCGCGTCGCGACAAATTTGGTGATGCGGTCGAAAAGCGGGCCGATCGGATCGTCCTTGGCCGCGTAGGGCCAATGCGCGGCGAAGATGTCGTAGGTCTTGCGGCCGAGCAGAAGGTCGAACGGCTTTGCAAACATCTCGCCGATCACTTCGCCCATCTTGTCGTCGAAATGCGGGGCGCCCCAGCCGCCGAATTTGAAGCCGCCGATCGGGTCTTCCTGAGGTCCGCCGGGCGCCTGCATGACGCCGTCCAGGCTGGTAAACGCGCCGATGATGATTTTTCTCATTGCCGAAATGCTCCTTCAGAAAATGCGGTGGGCTGCGAAGCCGGATAGCACGAGGACGCGCGGCATCCTTGCGCGCCGACAGGGCCCGGCGAAAAATCCCCAGCGCCCGGCAGTCGCGCAGTGTCAGGCCACTGTCTCGGCGGAGAACCACACATCGCCGATGATTGCTGTGGCCGTCGCATCAGGCGGACGCTTCGCCGTCAGCCAGACTGAGCGGGTGCGGTATGCGTCGGTGCGTGTGGGTAGCTGCGCTGCCGCCACGGAGATCGCTGCGCCCACACAGGGGATGAACCAGGAGTTCATGAACGGGTCGAAGGCGAAACCCGCCTTCCCCCGGGTGACCAGGGCGGCCAGGCCGATGCGCTCGCTCGGCCGCCAGGGAAAGACCAGCCGGCCGCCCGGCTTGAGCGCCTTTAGCCAGCCGGCCGGCGGCGCGACCACGCCGGCATTGACATAGACGATGTCCGATTTCGGCAGCTTCAGCGTCACGGCGTCGCCGTGGATCACCTTGACCGCCTCGTAGCTCCTCAGATTTGCTTCCGCGCGAACTGCCAGGTCGGCGTCGATCTCATAGGCGTGGACAAAGCCGCCGGGCGTCACAAGCCTGGCAAGAAGCGCGCTGTAATAGCCCGTGCCGGCGCCAACATGGCTCACCACCTCGCCCGGCCTGGGCGCGACCTTGCCGATCCAGGCGGCGTGCAGGAAGGGTTCGCCATTGTTGCGCTGGCCGTCCAGGGCAACCAGATTGTTGGCGTAGAGATAGACAGGATCGGCGCTCGGCGTCACCAGCCGGCGGCCGTTGATAACGATCGTCCAGGGGCCCGGGCCGACGAAATCCTCGCGCGGCACGCTGGCGACGATACCGGCCAGGCGGGGATCGGCCGAGTTCGACGCCGCCGCGAACAGCTCGGCGTAGTGATGGCGGATGTCCGCGAGCGTAGGCATCGCCGAAGGCTATCGGCATCGCCGAACGCCGACAACGCCGGATTGCGCCGCGCCGGATCAGCCCAGCACGAAATCGTATAGCAGCTTGATGTTCAGGATTGCGATGACCACTGCGATGAGCACCGCGAAGGCGGTCAGCCAGCGCGGGGCCACCAGTGCACCCATCTTCGCCTTTGATGCGGTGAACATGACAAGCGGAAACACCGCGAAGGAGAGTTGCAGGCTGAGGATAACCTGGGTCAGGATCAGCAGATGGCCGGTGCCCGTTTCGCCATACCAGATGGTGACGAAGGCGGCCGGGATGATCGCGATGCCGCGGGTCAGCAGCCGGCGCAGATAGGGCGGCAGCTTGATGTTGAGGAACCCTTCCATGACGATCTGGCCGGCCAGCGTGGCGGTGACGGTCGAGTTCAACCCGCAGCAGAGCAGGGCGATGCCGAACAGCACCGGCGCGATGGCGCCGCCGAGCAGTGGCGAGAGCAGGGTATGCGCCTCGCCGATTTCCACCACTTCCGTGTGCCCCGTCGCGTTGAAAGTGGAGGCCGCCAGGATGAGGATCGACGCATTGATCAGCAGCGCGAACATCAGCGCCACTGTCGAGTCCAGCGTGGCGAAGGTCAGCGCCTGCCGCTTCTCCGGCAGCGTGTCGCCATAGGCGCGCGTCTGGACGATTCCGGAATGGAGATAGAGGTTGTGCGGCATCACGGTGGCGCCGAGGATGCCCAGCGCCAGGTACAGCATCTCGGGGTTCGTCACGATCTCCGTGGTCGGTGCAAATCCGCGAATGACGCCGGCCCAGTCCGGATCGGCCATGGCGATCTGTACCGTAAAGCAGATGGCGATCACGCCGAGCAGCGTCATGATCAGCGCCTCGACCCAGCGAAAGCCGAGCTTCTGCAGATAGAGGATCAGGAAAACGTCCAGCGCGGTGACGATGACGCCGATTTCAAGCGGAATGCCGAACAGCAGATTGAGGCCGATGGCCGTGCCGATCACCTCCGCGATATCGGTGGCGATGATGGCGACTTCGGCGAGGAACCACAGCCCGTAGGCGACCGGCTTGGGGAAGGCGTCGCGGCAGGCCTGCGCCAGGTCGCGGCCGGAGCCGATGGCGAGCCGCGCGCACAGCGCCTGCAGGACGATCGCCATGAAGTTGGAGACCAGCGCGACGACCAGGAGGCCGTAACCGAACTTCGAGCCGCCGGCCAGCGACGTCGCCCAGTTGCCGGGATCCATATAGCCGACGGCCACGAGATAGCCGGGGCCGATGAAGGCCGCCGCCTTGCGCCAGCCTGGCCCGCTGGGCGACACGGCCACCGTGCGGTGCACGTCGGACAGGGACGCCTCACCGCGCGTTTTGCGCCATCCGGTCAGTGGGGGCTCCAGATCGGAGCCTCGCACGGCGGTATCCATCGCGTGATCCTTAGTCGCAATTGCAAATCATTCTCAATAAGAATAGCGATGATGGAAGGCGATGGCAAGGGGGTGGGCGCGATCCTCGAACCGAACATGCAGGGCCAAGCATGCGGCAACTGTAGCCTACGCGGCGCGACAACCGGTGGACCCGATCCTGCGAAGCGCTTCACCCTGGCGCTGCTCAATGAATATGACTGCGACTGGAGCAAGGCGACGATTGCTAGCCAGGTCCTAGCTGCACGCAAGTAAAGGAACCGCCTCCATCCCTGCGCGTTGAGATGCGGCTTTGACCGATGGAGGAAAATCATGGGCGTCGCGCAGGCACCGACAGAAAAAGGAAAGGCTGCTGCCAAAGGCTTGAAGCAGGCGGCAGCAAGGGAAGAGAAAAAGGTCGAGGCGAAGACCGGCAAGGATTTGCCCAAGGGCGAAAAGCGCTTCGAGGAACGCTCGAAAAGCTCCGACGGCAAGAGCGCCGGAACCAAGCAGCGCTAGTCTGGCGGCTTTGCACATCTGCAAATTTGGGTGATGTGGCGGTCCCGCGAAGCGCGCCTCCGCCGGTCGCATTTTGGTGTGACACGCACGACCGGTTGCGGTAACACTCCAGCCGTAGGGATTGCTCGATATCGGGCGCGAATGAGGGAATGCTTGCATGCGTTGGAGAGGCGGCCGTCAAAGTGACAATGTCGAGGATCGTCGCAGCCAGGGTGGCGGCGGTGGCCTTGGATTTCCGGGCGGCGGCCCGGGCCGGTTCCGCATTCCGATCGGCGGAAATGCCGGCGGCGGCTTCAGCGGCATCGTCATCCTGGTGGTTCTGTTCTTCGCGCTGAAAGCCTGCGGCATCGACCCGATCCAGGTGTTGACCGGGGGCGGCGGTCTGCCCGAGGGAGGGCAAATCACGCAAGATGAACAGACCGGCGCTGCGCCGGCCTCCGATGAGGTCAAGCAGTTTGTCTCGACAGTTCTCGCCGAGACCGAAGACGCCTGGAAGGGCATCTTCCAGTCGCAGGGCGAGCAATATAGCGATCCGACCCTGGTGCTCTTCACCGGGCAGGTGCGCTCGGCTTGCGGATTTGCAAGTGCTGCGTCCGGGCCGTTCTACTGCCCGAACGACCAGAAGCTCTACCTCGACACGGCCTTCTTCGATCAGCTCGAACGGCAGTTTGGCGCTTCAGGCGACTTCGCCCAAGCCTATGTCATCGCGCATGAAGTCGGCCATCATGTGCAGAACCTGACCGGCATCCTGCCCAAGTTCAACCAGATGCGGCAGTCGATGAGCGAGACGGAAGCCAATCAGATGTCGATCCGGGTCGAGCTGCAGGCCGACTGCTTCGCGGGCGTGTGGGGCCGCTACACGGCGCAGAAGGGTATCCTGGAGCAGGGCGATGTCGAAGAGGCCCTCAACGCCGCCGAGAAGATCGGCGACGACAACATCCAGAAGCGCATGCAGGGCTATGTCGTGCCGGAAAGCTTCAACCACGGCACCTCCCAGCAGCGCCAGACCTGGTTCGCGCGCGGCTTGAAGAGCGGCAAGATCGCCGACTGCGATACGTTCAACAATCCGGTCTGATCCGAGTACGCAGTTCAAAAAACACCCGGCGTAGCCCTGCTATGCCGGGTGTTTTTGCATTCTGCCTCGACTATGCCGTTGCCCTGTCACAAGGGGAGGGTCGACGTCTCTCAGCGTTCGGCCAGTGCTGGCTCGCCCTTTTTCTCGCGGATCAGGTTTGCGAAGCGTCTGAAGAGATAGTGCGAATCCTGCGGACCGGGCGAAGCCTCGGGGTGATGCTGGACGGAGAAGACCGGCTTGCCGGTCAGCGCGATGCCGCAGTTCGATCCGTCGAACAGCGAAATGTGGGTTTCCTCGACGCCCTGGGGCAGGGAACTGGAATCGACAGCGAAGCCGTGGTTCATCGAGACGATCTCGACCTTGCCGGTGGTGTGGTCTTTCACCGGGTGGTTCGCGCCATGATGCCCCTGATGCATCTTCGAGGTCTTGCCGCCCAACGCCAGCGCCAGCATCTGATGGCCAAGGCAGATGCCGAACAGCGGAATGTCGGTCTTCAGCAAATCCTTGATCATCGGCACTGCGTAAGCGCCGGTGGCTTCCGGGTCGCCGGGACCATTCGACAGGAAAATCCCGTCAGGCTTGAGGGCGATCACGTCCTCGGCCGCCGTTTGCGCCGGCACGACGGTTACCTTTGCCCCAAGACCGGCCAAAAGCCGCAGAATGTTGCGCTTGACGCCATAGTCGACCGCCACGACATGCATGGACGGCTCCTGCTGCTCGGCATGGCCTTCGTTCCAGACCCAGGGTTCTTCCTTCCAGACCGAAGACTGGCCGGAGGTGACCTCCTTGGCCAGATCGAGGCCGACAAGGCCGGACCAGGCCTTGGCTTCGGTCTTCAGCCTGTCGATATCGAAATTTCCATCGGGCGCGTGCGCAATCGCAGCGTTGGGCATGCCCTTGTCGCGGATCAGGGCGGTCAGGGCGCGGGTGTCGATGCCGGCCATGGCGACGATGCCGCGCCGCTTCAGCCACTGGTCGAGATGTTCGCCCGAGCGGTAGTTCGACGGGTTGGTGATGTCGGCGCGGAAAATTGCCCCCACCGCGCCGGCGCGGGCCGCCGGGTTCAGGTCCTCGATATCTTCCTTGTTGGCGCCGATATTCCCGATATGGGGAAAGGTGAAGGTGACGATCTGCCCGGCATAGGAGGGGTCGGTCAGGATTTCCTGATACCCCGTCAAGGCGGTGTTGAAGCAGACTTCGGCGACCGCGCTGCCGGTGGCGCCGAGGCCGCGCCCTTCGATGACTGTCCCGTCGGCCAGGACCAGCAAGGCGGTCGGCTTGGCGGTGGTCCAGGGGGCGGTTGCGTTCGCCATGTCATCTGCTCCGTTCATCCGGGTACGGGCGTTGCATAAACACGGCGAAATCGCCATATACGCGCCGAAACGCACGCGAAAACACCGTTTGGTGCTCTCCCGTGCAACCCTTGGTCAAGTCCATGCAAGGCGCGGACAATAGGCGAAGGCCGCAAACGGGTCAATCGCCCCTAACGGTTTCCAACCAAAAGTTTTTGTCAACAAAAACAGCGGCTTGGACGAACCGGACGGGTTTGCGTTGATGCGCGCGGAGCGCTATTGTCGACGGTGGCCTGAAGGAGAACAAAATGCGCGAGAAACTCGCCGAAGCGCTGAAAATGGCCGTCAAATCGCAGGACAAGCGCCGCACGGCCACGCTGCGGCTGATCCACGCCGCCATCCATGACCGCGACATCGCCCATCGCGGGGCAGGCAAGGATCCGGTCAGCGATGAAGAGATCGTCCAGATCCTGGCCAAGATGGTGAAGCAGCGCGAGGAATCGGCGCGCCTCTATGAAGAGGGCTGCCGCGTCGACCTGGCGCTTCAGGAGCGCGAAGAGATCGAAATCATCCGCGACTTCCTGCCGAAGCAACTGGGCGAGGAAGACGTGAAGGTAGCCTGCCGGCATGTCATCGACCAGATCGGCGCAGACGGCCTGCGCGACATGGGCCGCTGCATGGCGGTGCTGAAGGAGAAATTCCCCGGCAAGATGGACTTCGGCAAGGCGTCCGGCATGGTGAAGGAAATGCTGAAGTAGCACCCGCAAACCGATCGGCGGGAAGGCTGGGCGGCGGCGTAAGACGCGCCCCTGTCAAGTGCTCACTCGCCGGCGAGGCGCGATCCCTGCAACAGCCCCTGTTCCTCCAGAACAGGGTAGGCCATCGACGCCAGCAGCGAGTTGATCTGCTTCAAATCGCGGATCGTGTCGAGGTGGATCGAACTGGTCTCCACGCTCTTGGCGGTGCCCTCGCGCAGGCGCTCGAAATGGCTCTTGTTCGTCGCCTTTTCCAGGTCGCGCAAGCGATCCTTCTCGCGCACCAGCTGGCGCGCCGAGGCGGGGTCGCGGGAGACCAGAACGTTGAACGCCATGCGGGCGTTGGCCATCACAGCCGAGTGGAACGACGACAGTTCGCGCCAGCCTTCAGGCGTGAATTCCAGCTTGCGCTCCATCTTCTTGCGCACATGGACAAGCATGTTGCGCACGATGATGTCGCCGACCTGCTCGAGCTTGACGCAGGCCCCGATAAGCTCCTGGCAGCGCAGCGCTTCGTCCTCGGTCAGCTTGTTGGAACTGATCTTCGCCAGATACAGCTTAATGGTCTGGTGCTTGCGGTCGACGCGATCGTCGAGCGTTGCGAGCGCCTTTATCTTGGCATCGTCGGCGTTTTCGTAGAGCTCGATGATCCGCTGCAGCATCACCTCGATCGTCTCGCAGACCCGGATCACCTCACGCGTCACATTCGCCAGCGCCTGTCCCGGAATGGTAAGCGCTTTTTCATCGAGCGCCGAGGCCTCGGCTGTTTCCAACGTTTCGGGTTGGACTGGCGCGTTGGCCATCGCCGCGCGCTCGGCCAGCGGATAGACCAGGGGCGCGAGCCCCATGCCGACAAGCGAAAGGGCTAGGTTGAAGGCGATGTGGAAATTGACCAGCACGATTGCCGGCTGGTCGCCTAGGATGGAGAGCGGCGGATCGAACAGGGTGAAGCCGATCAGCGCCAGGATGGCGCCGGCGCCGCGCATCATCAGATTGCCGAGGGGGACGATGCGAGCCTTGGGGGTCGAGGCGCGCGACAGCATGGCCGCGATCAGGCCGCCACCGATGTTGGCTCCCAGGATCAGCACCGCGCCCAGCTCGACCGGGACGATACCGCGCGCTGCGAGCGCCACGAACAACAGGATCGCCGCGACCGAGGAATGGAACAGCCAGGTGATGATGGCGGCCACGATAAAGGCGGTGATCGGGTCGCTTGCCAGATAGCCGATGATGACCGGCAGAAGTTCGCTGTCGCGCAGCGGATGCGACGCTTCGCCGATCAGCCTGAGCGACAGGATCAGCAAGCCGATGCCGATCAGGATACGGCCGACCTGCAGCCATTTGCGATTGCTCGTGGCCATGAACAGGACGGTGCCGCCGACGAGGCAGAGCGGAACCAGCAGGCTGAGATTGAAGCTCAGCAGCTTGACGACGATGGCCGAGCCGAGATCGGCCCCAAGCGCCGCCAGCAGGCCGGACGTCCCGCCGACGATGCCGGACCCGACGAAGGAGCCGACGAGCAAGGCGACCGCGGTGGCGCTTTGCAGTGCGATGGCGAGCGCCGCACCGGCGCCGACCGCGAGGATGGGGTTTTTCAGCAGGCCGCGCAGCCGAAGCCGCAGGACGTCGCCATAGGCGCGCTCGACGCCGGTGCGCACCATCCGCGTCGCAAACAGGAGCAGGGCAACGGCGCCCGCAAGGTTCAGCAGAACGACCGAGCCGCTCATGGCTGCAAACTGCCACGCGACAGCGCCAGCGGCGCTGCCGCTGTCCCTGCATAAGCCATTTGAATGTTTCGAATCATCGTTGTCGCCAAGCCAGTAACAGATTAGCCGGGTAAGGTCTCGGGCGCACCCCATAAGCCCTTTGAAGAGAATTGTCCGCGAAAATGCTCACTGGCGAACGCTCACTTGCGGGGGTAAGCGGCAGAACGGCATCGTCTTGCAGCCTATCGTGCAGTTGCGCCGGAGGTTGGCCCTCGGATCCCGCGTGATTGGAATCCGGAAACGCAGCGCGTGCCTGAGCCGCAACGAACTCGAACGGTCCGATTCCATCGCGAGAAAGAAGATGAGCAACATTCATTAGTAGTTTGAAATCATTACGGAATGTTAATCGAAAGGTTCAGTTTCCGTTCATTTTTGGAGGACTAGGAGTTGTCGTGTCAACAACGAGGAGTACCCCCATGAAACGCACAATCCTCTCCGCCCTCGCGGCGACAATGCTGGCGGCGACGTCGCTGGGCGCTGCCCAGGCTGCGCCGGTTGTCGCCCAGCCGCTGCACCATAGCCAGGTTGAAGTCGTCGACTGGAAGCCAGGAAAGAGGGTCTTCAAGCGCCAGATCGTTCGCAAGCACGGCATGGTGAACAAACGCGTGGTCAGGAACCATTGGGTGCGCGGCCACCGTGTTCCAGGCTGGCAGCGCCGGCATGTCGTCAACGACTATCGCCGCTATCATTTGCAGCGGCCGGGCCGCGGCCAGCATTGGGTACGGGTCGACAACGACTTCCTGCTGGTGGGCGTCGCCTCGGGCATCATAGCCGGCATCATCGCCGCAAACTGATCGGCTACAGGCGGGGGGCGTCGAGGCGGTGCGCGGGAGTAGTCCTGCCGCCGCCTCGATCATGCCGTGCCGGACCCGGCGGCCGGCAGGGGAGGCTTGAGGGCGCTGCGGCGCTCCCACAGATAGGATAGGGCCGCCACGGCGGTTGCCACGATCATCGCGGCAACGCCGAGAAGCGGCAGGCTGCGATAACCAAATCCACCGTTCAGCCAGGCTGCGCCGAGCGATGCAGCCAGCGCAATCCCGACATTGAAACCGGAGGGGATCAGCGACGAGGCGAGATTGGGCGCGTCGGCCGTCCAGCCGAGAATGCGCGCCTGGATCGGCGTGCCGATGGCGAAATTGAGCCCGCCCCAGACGGTGATCGCGACGATCATCGGCATCGGATAGGGGCTGACCAGGTAGATCGCCAGCAGCACCAGCGCCTGCACCGCGAGCAGCGCGATGACCGAAGGCATCAGCTTCCAATCGGAAAGCTTGCCGCCGATGAAGACGCCGACGGTAGCGCCGACACCGTTGAGCAGCAGCACCCACGGCACCGTTCCGGCGTCCAGGCCGGTTACCTCGCGCAGCAGCGGCGCGATATAGGTGAACGGGACGAACTGGCCGATCATCAGCATCAGCATGAGGATCAGCGAGGTCCAGACCTGCTGGCGGCCAAGCACGCGCACTTCCTTCGAGAGCCTTGCCGCGCCGCCTGAGCCCCCGGCACGGCGCGGAAGCAGCAGGATCATGGCTATGGTCGCCACCAGACCCAGCGTGAACATGGCCCAGAAGGTCGATCGCCAACCCCATAGATTGCCGATGGCTGCGCCGCCGGGCACGCCAAGGATGTTTGAGACGGTGAGGCCGGCAAGGATAAGCGCGACCGCCATGCCGCGCTGCTCTTTGCCAACGAGGCCGATGGCGACAACCATGGCGACCCCGAAATAGGCGCCATGCGCCACCGCAAGGATGACGCGGAAGAGCAGCATGGAGGCAAAATCCGGCGCCAGGGCGCAGGCCAGTTGACCCAATGTGAACGCGATCGTCAGTCCGACCAGCAGCGTCTTGCGGGGCAGCCGCGCTGTCGCCAGCGTCAGCAAGGGGCCGCCTACGGCGATGCCCAGCGCGTACCCCGAAACGAGCGTGCCGGCGGTCGGAATGGACACGCCCAGCCCCTCCGCAACCTGCGGCAGGACACCTGCAATGACGAATTCCGTCGTGCCGAAAGCGAAAGCGGCGATGAAGAGGGCAATGAGAGGAAGAGGCATGATGGGATCGCGATGGAAAAGGGAGGCCGCATTAATCACGCGGGTGCCACGCGAGCAATAAGATGACTTGACGCCTGGGCTGTCGAGATTGTCGACTATCACTAATGCCCAGTAGGACCGCGAAAGGAGACATCACATGATTGCCGTTCATCCCGGTCGCATATTGAAGAGGGAACTCGCGGCCCGCGAAATGTCTGCCAACAAGCTGGCGATTGCCCTGCGGCTGCCATCCGGCCGGATCACCGACATCCTCAACGGCAAGCGCGGGGTTTCTCCGGAGACGGCGCTGCGGCTCGGCCGCTGCTTTGGCAACAGCGCGCGCTTCTGGCTGAATTTGCAGACCAGCTACGAACTGGCTGTCGCCGAAAAAGAGATCGGCCAGCGAATCGTCGACGAAGTTGCACCGGCGGACGCGGCCGCCTGATCGTGGGAGCCTGTGCCCGGCCTGTGGATAGTGCGGAGCGAGCGCATCGGCGATAGCATTGGCCGGTCGAGTGACTTATGTGTCAGGCGAACGGGCTGCCTGCGATGCGCTTTCCCCCTGCCTTCCTTGATGAAATACGCGACCGGGTGCCGATCTCGTCGCTGATCGGCACGCGTGTGTCGTGGGACCGGCGCAAGACCAACGCTTCGCGCGGCGACTGGTGGGCCTGCTGTCCCTTCCATGGCGAAAAGAGCCCGAGCTTTCACTGCGAGGACAAGAAGGGCCGCTATCACTGTTTCGGCTGCCAGGTCTCGGGCGATCATTTCAAATTCCTGACCGAGCTGGACGGGGTGAGTTTCCCGGAAGCGGTGGAGCGCGTGGCCGAGATGGCCGGCGTGCCGATGCCGGCGCGCGATGTCCAGGAGGAAAAGCGCGAACAGCAGCGCGCCAGCCTGACCGACGTGATGGAAATGGCCACCGCCTATTTCCAGGCCCGGCTTCAAGCGGCGGAAGGCGCGAAGGCGCGTGCCTATTTGCGAGACCGTGGCTTGACCCCGGCGACACAGCAGGCGTTCCGCCTCGGCTTTGCCCTCGACAGCAAGAATGGCCTGAAGGCGCATCTAGCGGAAAAGGGCGTCAGCAAGGAGCAGATGGAGGCCTGCGGCCTGGTGCGCCACGGCGACGACATCCCCGTTTCCTATGACTGGTTCCGCGACCGCATCATGTTCCCGATCCCGGATTCGCGCGGCCGCATCATTGCTTTCGGCGGTCGCGCCATGGCGCCGGATGCGCTCGCCAAATACATGAACTCGCCGGACACCGAGCTCTTCCACAAGGGCAATGTGCTCTTCAACTTTGCCCGTGCCCGCAAGGCGCTGCAGAAGGGCGGCGCGGTCATCCTCGTCGAAGGCTATATGGACGTGATCGCCCTGGCGCAGGCGGGTTTCGACACCGCGGTTGCGCCGCTGGGCACGGATGACCGAAAACCAGCTGGAACTGCTCTGGCGCATGTCGCCGGAACCGGTGCTCTGCTTCGACGGCGACCAGGCGGGCCTGAAGGCGGCATGGCGGGCTGCAGACCTCGCGCTGCCGTCTATCCAGGCCGGGCGGTCCGTGCGCTTTGCGCTGTTGCCCGAGGGCCAGGACCCGGACGATCTGGTCCGGACCGGCGGACCGGAGGCGTTTCGCGCGGTGCTGTCGGAGGCGCGGCCGCTGGCTGATCTGCTCTGGATGCGCGAAACCGCTGCCGGAAATTTCGAGACGCCGGAGCGCCGCGCTGAACTCGAAAAGACGCTGCGCGAGTTGACCAGCCGCATCCGCGACGAAAGCGTGCGCTTCCACTACCAACAGGAAATGCGTGAGCGGGTGCAGACCTTCTTCGGTTCGCAACGCAGCGGCGCGCGGCGCGGCAAGGACCAGCGCGGACAGGGCGGCCAGTGGTCGCGCGGCGGTGGCGTCGCGGCAGGCCGGCTTGCCGTGTCGGAGAGCCTGGCGCGTTCGGCGATGGTCAAGCGCGCAGGCGGCGTGATGCCGCTCCGGGAAACGGTAATCGTCGTCTCGCTGGTCAATCACCCAGCTTTGATCGACGCCTATTTCGAGGAGGTCGAGGGGCTCGATCTGGCCCATCCGGACCTGCGCAAGCTGCAGGCCGCCATGCTCGATGCGCTGGCGCATGCGGTGCCGCATGAGCGTGAAGCGCTGATTGCCGCGCTCGGCGAGGCAGGCCTCGCCGAGATTTGGGCGCGGGCCGTCGAGCATGTGAAGAATTCCTATCAATGGCCGGCGCTGGAAGGGGCCGCGCTCGACGATGCGCGCGACGCCTTTGCACAGGCGCTTCACCTGCATCGCAGCGCCCGCTCGCTGCACCGCGAGCTGAAAGCCGCAGAAGTGGCACTTGCCACCGATCCCACCGACGAGAACTATCGCCACCTTATAGAGGTGCAGGCGCAGTTTCGCGACGTGCAGGCAACGGAAGCGCTGATCGAAGGCTTCGGCGCGCTGTCGGGCAGGGCGGGGCGGGCTTAGTGGGCTTGGGTTGACACGGCGACGCGCGAACAAGCGAACCGTTGCCTAGCCAGCCTTTCCGATAGCGCCAGAGAGGTGGGCCGGACGATATGGCGCTACTTCGATCTCGCCTTCCCTCTTTCGCGCTTGAGCGATTTCATAACTGCTTTGCATGCGCATCAGCGTGTCCATACTGATCCCAAATGCCTTCTCCAGCCGCAGCGCCATGTCCGGCGAGAGGGAAGAGCGCTCGTTTATCAATGACGACAGAGCCACACGGGTTACCCCTAAAATCTTTGCAGCAGCCGTCACCGTAAGCTCCGCAGGTTGGATGATTTCGCTCCGAACAAACGCGCCCGGATGGGGAGGAGACTTCAACCGAAATGTTTCGTTCATGCCTATCTCCTAGTGATAGTCCTCATAATCGAGATCGATAATCTCGATTTCAGTTTGGCTTATGCTGAACGTTATTCGCCAGTTCTTGCGGACGAATAAGGCTCCATGTCCCTCGCCGATCGCCGGTTAGCTTGTGCGCCTTCCAGGCGGATACGCTGATGAGTTCACTCTGGCTGCTCATATCCTGCAGGAAGCCGAGAATATTCCGGATCTTTTCGATGAATTGCGGTGGCAGTCCGCTGCTGTCATCTTCAAGGAGAAAGCGGCGCAAGCCCTTATGTTTTACAGACCGAATTCTCAACAGATGCTTCCGAAACCGCGACATGTATAGTGTAAAGCCACACTTGTCAAATCTCGGCCGCTTGGGAAGTCAACACTCAGCCCGCTGGTGAAACCCTGCGGCAAAATCGCCCGCAATTGATTCGCTTTTTTAACGCGAATCAGGTGAGTGGCGCTTGACCTAGCGCGCAAATGACGGAATCAGGGCGGTTTGGACAGGTTAAGGGCAGTTGAACATCGACAATAGGCCGAAATCGGCCGGCCTCAGGCTGGATTGTTCGATGGTCACGCCCCACATAACGGGCAGTTTGCAATCAGCGTAGGCGAAGGCGGCGTGTATTTCGCGCGCGGCCGTTCAGTTCGGCAGTTTCCTGATAGTCAGTCGCAGGAATCGACCTTGGAGACGATAAAGCATGGCAAAACCGGAAAAGGAAGAGGCAGAGACAGAACGCGAGGGCACAACCGATGGCCCGCTGCTTGACCTCTCCGACGACGCCGTCAAGAAGATGATCAAAGCCGCCAAGAAGCGCGGCTATGTCACTATGGACGAGTTGAATTCGGTGCTGCCGTCAGAGCAGACCGATCCCGACCGCATCGAAGACATCATGTCGATGCTCTCCGATATGGGCATCAACGTCGTCGAGGACGACGAGCAGAGCGACGAGGCGGAAACGCCCGACACCGCCGCCGATGCCGAGGAAGACGCCAACGAACTGGCCGAGCAGACCGGCACGGCCGTCGCCACCGTCGCCAAGAAGGAGCCGACCGACCGCACCGACGATCCGGTGCGCATGTATCTGCGCGAGATGGGTTCCGTCGAGCTGTTGTCGCGCGAAGGCGAAATCGCCATCGCCAAGCGCATCGAGGCCGGGCGCGAGACAATGATCGCGGGCCTTTGCGAGAGCCCGCTGACCTTCCAGGCCATCATCATCTGGCGCGACGAACTCAACGAAGCGAAGATCCTGCTGCGCGAGATCATCGATCTCGAGGCCACCTATGCCGGTCCCGAGGCGAAGCAGGCTCCGGTGGTTGTGCATACCGATGAGGACCGGGCCAAGCAGGAAGAGGCTCGGAGCGGCCGCCGTACGCGCGACGACGACGATATCACCAATGTCGGCGGCGAGAGCCGCCTGCCTGAGGAAGAAGAGGACGACGAGGACGAGGCCAGCCTGTCGCTGGCGGCGATGGAAGCCGAACTGCGTCCGCAGGTGATGGAGACGCTCGACGTCATCGCTGACACCTACAAGAAGCTGCGCAAGCTGCAGGACCAGCAGGTTGAAAACCGGCTCGCCGCCGCCGGCACGCTGTCGCCCAGCCAGGACCGCCGTCTGAAGGAGCTCAAGGACCAGCTCATCAAGGCGGTGAAGTCGCTGTCGTTGAACCAGGCGCGCATCGAGGCGCTGGTCGAGCAGCTTTATGACATCAACAAGCGGCTGGTGCAGAATGAGGGCAAGCTGCTTCGCCTGGCCGAAAGCCATGGCGTCAAGCGCGAGGAATTCCTCAAGGAGTATCAGGGTTCGGAACTCGACCCGAACTGGATGAAGTCTATCTCCAATCTCGCCGGCAAGGGCTGGAAGGAATTCACCAAGAACGAGAAGGAGATGATCCGGGAACTTCGCTCGGAGATTCAGAACCTCGCCACCGAAACCGCGATCTCGATCGCCGAGTTCCGCCGCATCGTCAACCAGGTCCAGAAGGGCGAGCGGGAAGCCGCGATCGCCAAGAAGGAAATGGTCGAGGCGAACCTGCGCCTCGTCATCTCCATCGCGAAAAAGTACACCAATCGTGGCCTGCAGTTCCTTGACCTCATCCAGGAGGGCAATATCGGCCTGATGAAGGCGGTGGACAAATTCGAGTACCGCCGCGGCTACAAGTTCTCGACCTATGCCACATGGTGGATCCGGCAGGCGATCACCCGTTCGATCGCCGACCAGGCGCGAACCATCCGCATTCCGGTGCACATGATCGAGACGATCAACAAGATCGTGCGCACCTCGCGCCAGATGCTGCATGAAATCGGGCGCGAGCCGACGCCGGAGGAACTGGCCGAAAAGCTGGCCATGCCGCTGGAAAAAGTGCGCAAGGTGCTGAAGATCGCCAAGGAACCGATCTCGCTCGAAACGCCGGTCGGCGACGAGGAAGATTCTCACCTCGGCGACTTCATCGAGGACAAGATGGCGATCCTGCCCATCGACGCCGCGATCCAGGCAAACCTGCGCGAAACGACGACCCGCGTGCTTGCCTCGCTGACGCCGCGCGAAGAGCGCGTGCTGCGCATGCGCTTCGGCATCGGCATGAACACCGACCACACGCTGGAGGAAGTCGGCCAGCAGTTCTCGGTTACCCGCGAACGCATCCGCCAGATCGAAGCGAAGGCGCTGCGCAAGCTGAAGCACCCGAGCCGGTCGCGGAAGCTGCGCAGCTTCCTGGACAGCTAAGGACAAGCATTGAACCCGGCGGAGACGCCGGGTTTTTTCTGGGGCTTATGATCCTTGCCCGAGTCGCATCGGCGTGGCAGTTCATCCGCGACGCGCGCAACGGGAAGCGGGATGGCTGAAAAGATCGACTTCAAGAAGGCGCTGAAGCCGCTCTATGCACCGCCGGTCGGCACGTTCGTGCAGGTGGAGGCGCCGCCCCTCAGCTATCTCATGGTTGACGGTGCGGGCGACCCAAACACCACGGCTGCGTATCGGGAGGCGGTCGAGTGGCTCTACTCGGTAAGCTACCCTCTTAAGTTCATGTCGAAGAAGGAACTCGGACGCGACTATGCGGTGATGCCGCTCGAAGGATTGTGGTGGGCCGAGGACATGTCGACCTTCATTTCCCGCGAAAAGGAGAAGTGGTCCTGGACGATGATGATCGTTCAGCCGGACTGGATCACGCCGCAAATGGTCGACGTCGCTGCGGCGAAGGCGAGTGCCAAGCGTGGCAAGCCGCCGGAAAGCCTGAGGCTGGAGACGCTCCACGAGGGGCTCTGCGTCCAGACCATGCATCTCGGGTCTTATGATGACGAGGGGCCGGTGCTGGCTCGTTTGCATGATGAATACTTGCCGAAGAATGTCCTGGTGGAGACCGGCCATCATCACGAGATCTATATCGGCGACCCGCGCAAGACGGCGCCCGAACGGCTGAAGACGATCCTGCGGCAACCGGTTCGGCCGAGAACATGATGCAGCGGGCGATCATTCAGCCGCTTGACGCGCAAGCTGAAACACCCCAGCCGGTCACGGAAGCTGCAGAGCTTCCTGGACAGCTGATATTCGAGTGACAGACGGCCCGGCGAAAATCGGGCCGTTTATCGATTGAATTCCTGTTCGGCCCAGGCGGCAAAGGGACGAAGCCCCTCAATGAGCTGATTTGCTTCCAGCATATTTGTTTGACGATAGCCGTACTGGACATCGTCTTTCGCGCTGATGACCTTGATAAGGTAATTTTCGTGCGACCTTGGCAACCTGCTTCCTAGCGCTCCCCGGAGCAGTTTCACCACGCCCCTATGGTCTTTCTGGTTGATCTGGCCGCTGTATTTCGCCGTGAGCGCGTCGCAGTACGCTATTGCAGCCAACACGATGCTCGAGACGATGGGGTTTTGAGCTTGGCCTTGCTCGGCCAAGGTTAGTCCGTCTTCCGCCGCTTTGAAGAACGATCGCGCGATCTCAAGCCGCCCGGCAGCGAATGACTGATCCACGGATTTGCCGGATCGCACCGATATCATGCTGCGGCACTCGCACGCTTTGTTTCCGTCAACAGATCGGTTGGACGTTTGCCGACCAAGGCGATTGCCTCACGCTTGAGGCTGTCAAGCAAAGGCGCAGCTTCGCGGTCGAGCCGCAAAATATCTGCGCGCGTGAGCCCGATCGCCGCGATGGATACAAAGAGCTCTTCCTCTACTTGCCGCAACGCTGTGCGGACCTTTTCCATGGTTTCATTGGTGGGCAGGGTATTGAAGACCACAGCTATATCCATGTCACTGGAGAACAGGTCGTCATTTCTGACAACGCTGCCGAATAACCATATGGCCTCGATTTTCCGGCCAAAAGTGTTGGTTAAAGAGTCTCTGGTGCGATCCAGGATTTTCTGGAAACGTGCGGATTCAGTGTGAAAGAGTGCGGCCAAAGGCGGCCACAAGGGATGCTTCTTTTGGCCTCGATAGACCACCGCCTTGCCGGATCCCAGCGCCTCGATAATGCCGGTGGCCACGAGCCTGATCAACGCCTCCCGCACACTCGACTGAGCAAGCCGTGTTCGCACGACCAGCTGAGGAGATGACAGCTCGCCGCCATGACTCGCGAGTTCTCGTAGAACACCGATGCGCGCCTCGCTGCCGAGAATGGCAGATAGCGGGTGTCTCAATGCGCTTTCTGGTCGAGGAGTAGACATCAACATGTACCGGTTTTCCATTTATATAATCGGATAACCGATAATAGCAATGGTATTCCAATAGTCGATTTTCTCCCTCATCATCCAGTACGTCGAGGTTCAATGTGCCGGCATGGATGCGGCGCAGCATCGCGGCCGCCCCTGTGGTGCCCGGCGCGGCCGGCGCTGAGAAGCGGTAACTTTGGCGGAAAGGCCGCCGGCGCTAGGAAAGCCGGCGACCTTTCCCAACTGCTACTTCGCGCTTGCGGGGAAGGGCCGGCAGCTTGCCGATATCCGCCGCGTCGTGCTGAACGATCAATGTCGCGCCAAGAGTCTTGGCCATACCGGTCAGGCGGTCCATGGAGGCGAGCGTTTCGGCACGGTCTGTATTGAAGGGCGGCACGCCGTCATTGGCGAACTGCTCCTCGAAATGGACCGTGTCGCCGCTGAGCAGCACCGGCCCCTTTTCGGCAAGGCGCACCAGCAACGAATAGCTCCCCGGCGTGTGGCCCGGCGTCGAAAGCATCACGACTGAGCCATCGCCGAACACATCCTTGTCACCCTCCACCGGCTCGGCTTTTGCCTCGCCCTTGATCCAGGGCGCCAGGAAAGTGGGATCGGCGCCGAAGGGCGACGGCGTTTGCTGGATCGCCGCAAGGTCGGCCTTGCCGATCAGCAGCGTGGCGCGGCCGAAGTCCGCGGCCTGTCCGACATGATCGAAATGGTAATGGCTGATGCCAACCGTCTCGATCTGCTCCGGCTTCACGCCGATCTCGGCGAGTTGCGAAGGCAGCGTTTTTGCGAGCGTCGGCGCCATGGCGGCATCGCCCTGCGGGGCGTTGAGCAGCGCCGCCGGCAGTCCGGTGTCCCAGATCATGTAGCTCGAATCATGGCGGATCAGATAGCAGCTGTCGGTCAGCGTCCTGCTCTGCCCCTCATAGTTGAACGTATCGGAAAATACGGCCAGATCCTTGACGGCAATCGTCCCGCAATCGAGCCTCCACAATTCCACCTCGGCGGCATTGGCATGGGCCAAGGCGGGAAATGCCGCGGCTGTGGCAAGCATCAGGGTTCTCAGTGTCATGGTTTCATCTCCAAGGCCGCTGGCGGTGCGATGGCACTGCGCTGTGATCGGGCCTTGTCCGTCACATGCCCGACCGAAGCGGTGGGCGTGGCCCCGAAACGCCCGGATGATGTGCCCGAAACGCTCAATCTGTTGCGCATTAGGATAGAGGGCGCTAACTCTAGGCAATGCATGGAACCTTCGAACAGACTCCTGCAGCCCTCGCAGAGCGGCTGCTGCAGCACCTCAAGCCGCTGGTAAGCACACAGGCCGGCGGCGGCCCGGTGACCCACGCCTACGGCCCGCAGCTCTTCAGCTATTGCTGTTTCGAAACGGAGCGTCTGGCGCTGGTGATCTCGGACAAGCCCCGTATCGGCATCGTGCTCAGCGGCGAGAAGGAATTCTGGCTGGGCGGCGCCGGCCAGCGACTGACCGCGGGCGACGTCTTTGTGCTGCGGCGGGGCCTGAGTTCGACGTGGTCAACATCCCGGCCGAGGCGAACGGGCTCTACGAAGCCCTGCTGGTCGAGGTCGACCAGGTGCCCAAATCGGTTCTCGAAATGGCTGGACCGGCGCGCCGGCCCGCCACCGGGCTCGACCTGAAGGTGCCGCTCTCGATCGAGTTGGTGGATGCGCTGGCGCATGCAGCGATCTCGCTGGCCGCATCCGGTCATGCCAAGGCGCTGGCCGAGCACCGGCTGGTCGAAGTGCTGATCCTGCTGCGGACCGTTCCCGCAGCCGCCTGTCTTTACGAAATGCCCCTGCCGGACCGTATCGCCTGGCTCGTTCTCGGCGAGCCGTCGCGGCGCTGGACGGCGGATGCGATCGGCCGCGAGATCGGCATGGGCGCCTCGACCCTGCGCCGCCGCCTGACCACCGCGGGGACATCCTTGCGCGAAGTGCTGGCGACGGCGCGCATGCGCCATGCCCATGAAATCCTTGCGAGCGGCGAAGGCAACGTCACCGAGGCGGCAAATGCGGCGGGCTATGCCTCGCGCTCGCATTTCGTCAGGCAGTTCCGCAGCATCTACGGCGCTCGGCCCAACGAGATCCGGCAGGCGCGGCACTGAGGCGCCAGCTACGTCTCCGGCTTGGCAGAAAGTACAAGATTGCTTTGGCGAGATCGTCGCATAGGGTTGGCCGATGTCGCCGATATGCAACTTTCTGTTGAGAGGAGCCGCCTGGGCTGCCGCGACGTGGCTTGGACTAGCCGGCGCAGCGCAGGCGCAAGTCGACACGGATGTCGACGTCGAGCTGGTGTTGGCTGTCGACATCTCCGTTTCGATGACGGAATCGGAACTTGAAATCCAACGCGATGGCTATGCGGCGGCGCTGACCCACCCGGAGGTGCTGAGGGCGATTACGTCGGGTGCCTATGGCAAGATTGCCGTGACCTATTTCGAATGGGCCGGCGTTACGACGCAGAACGTGATCGTGCCGTGGACGGTGATCGCCGGCCAGGAGGATGCCGAGCGTGTCGCCAAGCAGATTTCCGTGCTGCCGTCCTGGCAGCCGCGCCGGACATCGATTTCGGGTGCTTTGAATTTTGGCGCGGGGCTGCTGGCCACAAGCCCCCATCGCGGCATCAAGCGGGTCATCGACGTTTCCGGCGACGGCGCCAACAATGAGGGACCGCCCATGGCCGAAACGCGGGATGCCGTGGTCGCGCGGGGGATAACCATCAACGGGTTGCCTGTGATGGATGGCAAGGACTTGAAGCCCTACGAAGTGGTCGATCTGGACGTCTATTTCAGCGAATGCGTCATGGGTGGACCGGGAGCCTTCGTCCTGCCGGTCGGCGATTGGGAACAATTTCCTGAAGCAATTCGGCGCAAGCTGCTGATGGAGCTTGCTGTTCAACCGCCGTCTCCATCGCGTGGATTACCGCCTCCCGTGATCCTGGCGCAGGCAAAGCCGGCCTATGACTGCGCGATCGGTGAGAAGCTCTGGCGCACCGATCCGCGTCAGCACCTCTTCAACCCCGAGAACGAGCCGAAATTCCAGCCGAAGTAGCCGCGTTATCCGTAACGGCACGCGCTGAGCATTTGTTGACACTCGACTGGTATTTACGGTCCAGCCCATGGGATTGGACCGCCGGAAATGAGTGTAATTGCGCAGTCCGAGATGACCGCCGAGAGAAGCGAACTCCGTTTCGTGACGCTGCTTCTCGTTGCCGGCATGGTCGGCGCGGCTTTCTTCGTGCTTGATCTGTCGCGGGTCTATGCCGGAAGCGATGGTTATCTGGCTGTCCCGCGCCAGCCATTCGGCGCGGACTTCGTCAATCTTTGGACCGTGGGCAAAATGGTGCTCAGCGGTCTGTCGGGTGATGTCTACCGGCACGAAGACTTCATGGCATACCAGCAGACATTCATGCAGGCCGATATCGGGCTCAGGATGTGGGCCTATCCGCCGCATTCGCTGCTGCTCGTCTGGCCGTTCGGCCTGGCGGGCTACTATGGGATTTTCGTGATCTGGAGCCTGCTCGGCCTTGCGGTGCTCGCCGCGGGTGCCCGCAAATTCGGCTTCGACTGGACCGAGACGGCGGTTCTGGCGCTGTCGCCGGCCGCACTCCAATGCATCGCCTTTGGCCAGACCGGCAATCTCGCCTGCGGCCTGCTGCTTGCAGCACTCGCCGGACGCTCGCTCTCGTCATGGTGGTCCATCGCGTCCGCTGCGATCTTGACGGTGAAGCCGCAGACCGGGTTCCTGTTGCCTCTGCTGTGGATATTGCGCGGCCGCTGGATGCTGATCGCATCAACCGGCGCTGCGACGCTGATTGTTGTCGGACTTTCCGTCGCGGCGTTCGGCATTCAGCCGTGGCGTGATTATCTCGGCGACACGCTGCCGGCGTTGTCGGACCTGGAACGCCAGGGAAGCGGGCCCTTTCTCACCATGATCCCGTCGCTGTTCATCTCACTGCGCCTGTTGGACGTCGACGCCGCTCTCGCATCGGTGATTCATTTCGCTTCCGCGGGCGCAGCGGTGCTGTTCCTGATCTGGCGGCTGCGGTCGGAAGAGAACCCGTCCCGCCAGGCGGCGCTGGTGCTGATCGGCACGTGCCTGATCACGCCCTATCTGCACCTCTACGATCTCTCCATCCTGCTTGCCGGAGCGCTGATCGTACTGCGCGGCGTCGATCGCTTGACGGGCGGCGTCAGGCTCATCGTCCTTCTGGCGGTGAGCGCCGGCTGGGCGCTGCCCAAGCTGGTCATGCCGCTGGGCGAGGCTGGCCTACCCATTTCGCCGTTGCTGATCGCGGGCATTCTGGCGGCGGCGTGCCTGCCGCATGTTGGCGACCGCGACAAGCCCATTGGACCGGGCTTGAAACCGCTGGCCTAGGCTGACACTCTCCGTGCGTGGTGCACTGAGAACGGAACCCCGGCATGTCCATCGAATTCCTGTTGACCACCCTGATCATTGTCGCCTCGCCGGGAACCGGCGTCGTCTATACGCTGGCGGCAGGCCTGTCGCGGGGCGGGCGCGCCAGTGTGCTCGCCGCATTCGCCTGCACCCTCGGCATCGTGCCGCACCTCATCGCCGCCCTGACAGGACTGGCCGCAGTGCTGCATGCCAGCGCCCTGCTTTTCGATATCGTCAAATATGCCGGCGTCGCCTATCTCCTCTATATGGCCTGGGCGTCGCTACGCGACCGTGGCGCGATGAAGATCGACGCCAAGCCGGACCGGCGCACAGCGTGGCAGGTGCTTGTCGACGGCATTCTGATCAACCTCCTGAACCCGAAGCTGTCGATATTCTTCGTCGCCTTCCTGCCGCAGTTCATCGCGCCGAACGAGCCCCAGGTTCTGGTGCGGATGCTGGAACTGTCCGGTGTGTTCATGCTGGCGACGTTCATCATCTTCGCCATCTACGGCATGTTCGCCGCGGCGATGCGCGACAAGGTGATCTCCAGTCCGCGCGTCATGAGCTGGATGCGGCGCACCTTTGCCGCCGCCTTTGTCGCACTCGGGGCGAAGTTGGCGCTGACCGATCGGTAAGCCATGCCGTAGCGCCGGGGTAAGGCGCTCAGGAATGCGAGGGACCCGCTAAAATGGCGCGGCAGGACATACTGACCGTAAAGACCGTCGGCGCGGGGCTCTATGAGTTCACCGACCGCGTCGAGGCTTTCGTTGCCGCGTCGCGCATCGACGCCGGCCTGCTGAGCCTGTTTGTGCGCCACACCTCCTGTTCGCTGCTCATCCAGGAAAATGCCGATCCCGATGTGCGGCGTGATCTCGACGCATTCTTCCGGCGCCTGGTTCCACCGGCGGACGACGCCTCGATGGATTATCTTGTTCACCGCCTCGAAGGGCCGGACGACATGCCGGCGCATATCAAGGCGGCTTTGACCGCGGTGTCACTGTCGGTGCCGGTCATGGCCGGACGGCTGGCCTTGGGCACTTGGCAGGGTATCTATCTTTTCGAGCACAGAGTTGCGCCGCATCGGCGCCAGGTCGTGCTGCACCTGGCGTGACTTGCCGACGGATGTCCAGGCGGGGAAGTGGCTATGTGCCGTAGCGGGTGCAACTCGGCCTATCGAGCGTGCCAGAAAGCCGCTCCGATCGCCTGCGTCGCCACAACCTTGTTTGCGCTGGGCACGACGCTGGCGGTCAATTCGAGAACGCCCGGGTGGACGCGCCCGGGCCTTGGGAAAGCGGAAATGTGCAGTGGTTTAGAGGCCCATGCGGGCGGGCAATTTGCGGCCGCGTTCGGTGCGGATCGCGCGAACGGCTTCGATGCCGGACTTAACGAATTCGTTGTCTTCGCTTTCCTGAGGATTGCGGCGATCGAAACGGCTGCCATCCTTTTCGGGCTTGTGGCCCCAACCCAGGGCGCGGCGATGCAGGTGTTCGATCGCAAGGCGAACCAGCGCGATCTGGCGTTCGATGGCGACAAGGTTCGAACGGTGCGTCTGCACGTCAAGTTGAGCCTCGGCAAAAGCAAGCGAACGTGACCGGGTGCCCGCCGCGACAAGGGTTTCCAGCGTGGCGGTGGCCTGCTGAAGCATCTGCCGCTCATTGCGTTCGCTGAGCCTCAGTGAGGCAAGGGCGCGCTGGGAACTGGCCAGCCTGATGCCGACGCTGCGGCGGGGGCGATAGCTGGGCTGCTGGGTCAAGAGGCGGCCCCACGGACCGCACTCTATTTCGGCTCGCGTTGAAGGAAGCGTACTTCCAAATATTTTCGACATTGTGGTCTCCGGGGGTCTTGAACGATGTTCACGGCTGCACCATATCCCTTTATGAACGATGTTCAAGTCTTTTTTTGAACAATGTTCAGAATTATTCGTTGGGACAATAATCAAGGACGGGGCAACGACCTCGCTCGCAGGGAAAGGAAATTGGAATGGCTCTTGATCGTGATGGAACCAGCGAGCGGGTGCTGGAGATCGCGGAAACCCTGGTCAGCCAGGGCGGCGCGCCCAATCTCAAGGCGCGATCAATCGCGGAAAAGGCCGGCATCGCCGTCGGCTCTGTGTACAATCTGTTCGGCGATCTCGACCGGCTGCACGGGCAGGTCAATATGCGTCTCCTCGACCGGCTTTCGGATGCGGGCACCAGGGCAATGGCCGAAATGCAGGAGAAGGGTGTGCGCGATACCCGGCTGAGGTCGCTTGCGCTGGCGCGCGCCTATCTGCAATTCGTGCAGGAGCAGCCGCAAAGCTGGGCGGCGTTGCTGGCGTTCAATCCGCGCCGGGCAGGGCCTGCCGCCGCAGTTGCCTTCGAGCGCCGGCTCGACGCGCTGTTCGACATCATTGCCGAGGTTCTGGCGCAGGATGCAAAGCTCGACCTGGACGGCCAGCAGGCGAAATTGACGGCGCGTGTGCTCTGGTCGAGCGTCCATGGCATTGTCGTCAACGGCGTCCGCCGCCGTCAGCAGGACAGGCACGGCCAAGGCGTCTGGGATCAGATCGATCTTCTGGTGACTACGTTCCTGCGCGGGGTAGAACACCGCGCCGCGGCATCGCACCATTGACGCAAGAGAGCGGCAGCGCCTAGAGCGTTGACAGAAAGTGTGAAGCGGCTTCCGGTTTCGGAACGCGCAAAGAGTTAGAGCGGCGGCGATTCCGTGGGATTGCGAACAGTTCGCATTCGCGGCGCTCAGTTCAGCGAGGGAGCAACCCTATGTCCTTTTTCAAGCGGCTGTTCGGCGGTGGTGAGACGGAAGGCCCGGCAAAGGCAGCCGGCGAAGCGGAGCATAAAGGGTTCACCATCCGCGCGACGCCGTTCAAGCACGATGGCCAGTATCAGACCTGCGGGGTCGTCTCGAAGGAGATAGACGGCGTGGTCAAGGAGCACAAATTCATCCGCGCCGACCGGTTTTCAGGGATGGAGGATGTTGTGACGGTGACGCTCAACAAGGGCCGCCAACTGGTCGACGAGCAGGGCGAGCGGCTGTTTCAGTAGTCGCCGGGGGCGCTCTGACTTGACTAATGCTGTTGGCAAATAGGTCGCCGATCAAAAGCACTCCACCTCCGACCTTGGGTTGGGCCCTTGCCCCTTGAGATCGTCGAGCGTCACTACGGCAAGAAACCGATTCATCTACACATCGGTCGATCCAAGGCCCAATCGAGGAGGGTAAAGGCCCCGCGGACGGCTTCCCCGTCGATGGGGGAGGTGGCGCGAAGCGCCGGTTGGTGATGGATCAAGCTTTGCGATCACTGTCGCAGTGAACATGCGACCGAACCGCGCGTCGGCTGACGCGCGGTCCGAATTGCAAGCCTTAAGCTTGTTGCTATGCCGCCTTGCGCTGCGATGCGTTGGCGACGATCTCGTCGACGCGCGCGGTGGCCTTGGCGAGCGCCGCCTTGATGGCATCCTCGCCCATGCCGGTGCCTTCGACGCGGATCACCTCGACGTCAGTCATGCCGTTGAAGCCAAGCACGCTCTTCAGATACGGCCCGGCGAAGTCCATGACGGTCGCCGGCCCTTCCGAATAGATGCCGCCCGATGCCAGCACGACATAGACCTTCTTGCCGGTGACGAGGCCCTTCGGCCCATCGGCGCCGTAGGCGAACGTGCGGCCGGAGCGGGAAATATGGTCGATCCAGCTCTTCAGCGTCGAGGAAATGCCGAAGTTGATGAAGCCGGTGGCCAGGATGATGGTGTCGGCTGCGAAAAGCTCGTCGACGACGGCGTCCGAAACCCCGACGACAGCGTTCTGGTTCGCGGTGCGCGCCTCTGCCGGCGTGTAGATGCCGGACGTGTAGTCAGGCACGATGTGCGGAAGCGGGTTGGCGACCAGATCGTGATTGGTGATGCTGGAGCCGGGGACGGCGGCCTGAAGCCTGTCGGCGAGATCGCGGGCAACCTTGGTGGAGAGCGAAGACTCGCCGCGCGGGCTGGAGGTGACGAGAAGAATGTTCGACATGGTGGC
>Ga0190271_10000152_pt1 | contig 35328 bp, 37 predicted proteins | sample Popmic356T_FD_133747 | JGI IMG/M metagenome (GOLD analysis project Ga0190271, IMG submission 133747) | Populus adjacent soil microbial communities from riparian zone of Weber River, Utah, USA - 356 T | ecosystem: Environmental > Terrestrial > Soil > Riparian zone | place: USA: Utah | collected...
ACCAACTTGCCCGCGTCCGCCTCCGCAATGGACTCCAGCAAATGCCTGGCATTGGCGGGCGAACTCAGGAGGTACATCGTTTCACGCAAGCCTTCGAGCTCCGCCAAGGGCAGCACCGCCATCGGCTCATGGCCCTGTCGCGTCACGATCAGCTCGACCCGGTCAGCCTCGACCTTGTCCATGTGCGTAGCGAGATTGCTGCGAAAATCGGTGAAGGTCACATGGCCCATGGAATTGCTCCTCTGGGATATGTACATAAACCTGTACATATCTTTTGCAAGTTGTTTGGAGACCGGCGTCGGGCCGCGATGATCCACGCCAGAGAGGTCAATGCGGACGGAACGCCGCCTTGACCTGACATCCCGCCCCTGCCACTTCACACCCATGGAAACAATCCAGTCCCGTTCCGGCCAGGGCCGCGTCGCCGACGCGCCGAGCGGCCATTGGGTCTATCGCGCGCTGCCGCGCGGCCTGTGGCCCTATGCGCAGCTGGCGCGGTGGGATCGCCCGATCGGCTGGCAATTGCTGCGGTGGCCGTGCTGGTGGTCGGCCGCGCTGGCGGCAAGCGCCCACGCACAGCCCGGCGAAGCGCTCAGCACGGCCCTGCCCTCGCTGTGGCACCTCCTGCTGTTCCTGGTCGGCGCGATCGCCATGCGCGGCGCCGGCTGCGCGTATAACGACATTGTCGACGAGCGCATCGACGCGCAAGTTGAGCGCACCCGCTCGCGTCCGCTGCCGGCCGGCCAGGACGCGCAGAGAGGCGTGGATTTTCGTCGGCCTGCAGGCGCTGGTCGGGCTGGCCGTGCTGCTGCAATTCAACTGGTTTACGATTGTTCTCGGCGTTGCATCGCTGCTGGTTATCGCGATCTACCCGTTCATGAAGCGCTTCACGAATTGGCCGCAATTCGTGCTCGGCCTCGCCTTTTCCTGGGGCGCACTGATGGGCTGGGCGGCAGTCTTCAGCGAACTCGGCGTTCCCGCGCTGCTGCTCTACTGCGGCGCCGTGCTGTGGACCATCGGCTATGACACGATCTACGCCCATCAGGACAAGGAAGATGACGCCCTTGTCGGCGTCCGCTCTACGGCAAGGCTCTTCGGCGAGCGGACCAAATATTGGCTGTTCGGGCTGTATGGAGGCGCGCTTGGCTTGTTCGCCGGCGCTTTTGCCAGCGCGGAAGTGCCGATGCCGGCGCTGGCCGGTCTGTTGGCTGCGGCGGCGCATATGCTGCGCCAGATCCGCACGCTCGACATGGACGATCCGGATCAATGCCTGCGCCTGTTCAAGTCCAACAATCTTGTCGGCTGGCTGATCTTTCTCGGGCTGCTTGGCGGCGGCCTCTGGGTGGTGTTGAAGCCGTATTTCTGAGGCTTGGGTGAGGGGCGGCGCGGCCGCCTCCTCAACAGATTTCGCCCGATCTCAATCCCGCGCAATGATTTCCTTGCCGTCGATAACCAGGCGCATGCCGAGCGCGCCCTGCTTGCGGCGCATCAGGAAACGCGGCCGGCGCTGCCGGGACGAACTGCCCTGGCGGCGCTCCTGCGCCTTGGCGACGCGAACAGCCGCACCGACGGATTCTTCCAGCGTGCGCGCAATGCCGTCGGATTCGATCAGCATCATCGGCAGATTGTAGGCTTCCGCCCAGGCGCGCCAATCGGCGGCAACGTCGTCCAGATCGTCGGCGACCAGCAGCGGCACCGACAGAGATGGATCGTGGTGCAGCAATTCGAGCGTCACCGTGACGACGCCCTCGCCGTCTTCCATGGCCCGCGCGGCAACGCCGCGAAACAGCGATGCCGGTATCGCGATGGTCACAGGCAGGCCGCTCTTTTCCAGCTGGCGGTGAATGGTCGCCCCACGCTTGTCGATCGTGAAGACCACGTCGCCGTCTTCATCCCGGCTCGCGTAGCTGATCACCTGCGGCATGTGGTAAGGGTCAAGGCGCATATGTGCGCCTGCCCAGACTGGCTTCAGTCCGATGCTTGTCATCACAGTTTCCCTGTATCTCCTGAGAGCGCCGCTTTCGCGGTGTCCCCCACGGGCCATTTGGCCTCGTTATGCAGGTACGTTAACTCGCGGTCCTTACCGGCGGGCTTAAGGAACTGAGTTAAATTTTCCTCATCTCGACGATGGTTATCGAAACGCTTCCTTGTGTAAGAATCAAACAACTTTTCCGGGATTCATGATCCCCGCAGGGTCGAATGCTGCTTTTATTCGTTGCATCAGATCGATTCCCACCGGCGGTGCAGTGGCAAGCAGTTCGTCGCGCTTCAATTGACCTATACCATGCTCGGCTGAAATCGAGCCGTTCATGGCGCGGACGATGTCATGCACGGCACCGTTCATATTACGATACAGCGCCAGGAAAGTTGCAGATGGCATCTGCTCAGGCTGGGAAATGTTGTAGTGCAGATTGCCGTCGCCCATGTGGCCGAAACAGACGACATGCGCGCCTGGACAAACAGTCTCGACCGCCACCGCTGTGCGGGCGATGAAATCGGGAATGGCGGCCACGGGCACCGATATATCATGCTTGATGGAGCTGCCCTCGAATTTCTGCGCTTCCGGAAGGGTTTCGCGCAAATGCCAGAACGCCGCCGCCTGAGCGAGGTTCGCCGCAACGACCGCATCTCCGACCAGCGACATTTCCAGTGCCGTGCCGAGGATCGCCTCACAGAGGTCTCGCGCATCTTCTTCCGAGCGGCCGGAGGAGATTTCCATCAGCACCTGCCAGGGCCAGTCCAGCCCGAGAGGCAGCTTCAGCTCGGGGAAATGACGGGCCAGAAATTCCATCGGCCGGCGTTCGATCAGTTCGAACGAGGTCACGGCGCTGCCCGCGCGCGCTTCCGCAAGGCCGAACAGCGCCAGCGCATCGTCCGGCGAATTGAGGCCGATCCAGGCAACTTCGCGGCCCTTGGGCTTGGGGAGCAGTTTGAGCACGGCGGCGGTGATGATACCCAGCGTTCCCTCGGCGCCGATGAAGAGGTTCTTCAGGTCGTAGCCGGTATTGTCCTTCTTCAACTTGCGCAGGTCGTCGAGCACCTCGCCGGTCGGCAGCACCACCTCCAGCCCGAGGCATAGATCTCGCGCGCTGCCATAAGCGAGCGCGGCGACACCGCCGGCATTGGTCGAGAGATTGCCGCCGATCTGGCAGGAGCCCTGCGCGGCAAGCGAAAGCGGAAAGAGACGGTCGGCGGCATCCGCCGCCTTGCGCAGCGTCTCCAGGATTACGCCTGCCTCCGCGATGATCGTATTCGACTGCGTATCGACGTCTCGAATGCGGTTGAGCCGCGACATCGACAGCACGATCTCGGCGCCGGATTCATGCGGCACCTGACCGCCGACAAGACCGGTATTGCCGCCTTGCGGAACGACCGGCGTCCGCGTCTCGCTGGCAAGGCGCATGATCGCCGAGACTTCCTCCACCGTGCCCGGCCGCAGCACCAGCGACGTGTTGCCATGCCACAAGCCGCGCGGCTCAGTGAGATAAGGCTCGATGTCGGTGGCTGCGCGCAATGCGTAGCGGTCCCCGACAATTGCCGCAAACCTTTCGATCAGCGTGCCATCCATGCTGGTCAGGCCCTCTCGTTCACAACAGGAATATGGCGCGGCGCGGCGGCGCGGCGCAGCCGGTCGTTGATCGCTTCACCCAGCCCGTGGGCTGGTATCGGTTCCACCGCAATGACCGGCGCGTTACTGCCGTCCAGTTCATGCAGGAGCGTGAACAGGTTCGCCGCCGCCTCGCGCAAATCGCCTGACGGGGACAGATTGCGCAGAGCAGCGGCAGCATCGGCGCCGCGCGCCCGCAGCGGGCCGAAGGCAAGCAGTGCCTCGCCCGGCCGCACCTCGGCAACATCGAGCCGCACCGCGGCGTTGGGCGCATAGTGCGACGCCAACTGGCCCGGCGCATCGACGCCGCCGCTTCCTCCGCGCTCGACCGGCACGCCCGCGACGGCTTCCAACTCGGCAGCCGCGATGCCGCCGGGTCGCAGCAGGTGCAACCTGCCGCCGGCAATTTTCACGATGGTGGATTCCACGCCGACGGATGTCGGTCCGCCGTCGACGATGAGGTCGACTTTGTTGCCCAGGTCGCGCTGCACGGCGCGCGCGGTGGTGGTGCTGACGCGGCCGGACGAATTGGCGCTGGGTGCGGCGATCGCCCGGCCGAGGCGGGCGATCAGTTCGCCGCCGAAGCCGCGCGGAATGCGAAGCGCCAGCGTGTCGAGTTCGGCGCTGACCAGCGGATGCACCGGCGCATTCCGGCGCCTGGGCAGAACCAGCGTCAGCGGGCCGGGCCAGAACGTGTCGGCCAGGCGGGACGACAGGGCGTCGAAAGATGCAAGGCTGTCGGCCATTTCACGGTCGGCAACATGGGCGATCAGCGGATTGAAGCGCGGCCGTCCCTTCGCCTCGAAAATGCGCGCCACGGCGGCGCCATTGGCAGCGTCGGCAGCGAGGCCGTAGACAGTTTCAGTGGGAATGGCGACAAGACCGCCGGAAGACAGAATCGCGACGGCTGCGTCGAGCGCACTCCCCTCATCGAGCAGTCTGGCCAAGCGAAGTCCTTTCAGCGCCGTCAAGCAGCGCTGTGAGTACCGCCCCAGGCGACTGCCGACAAGCGACCCGATAAAAATGCGCGGTCGCTAAAATACTATTCATCTATTTAAGTCAAACCGAATTGTAGACTTCCAGGGAGGGTCGGAGCAATGGCTGGGTCTTGTTCATGCGTAGCTGTCTGACTGTTGTTGCGGCGACACTCTTGATGGGCACTTTGGCCCAGGCGTCGTCGGTCGTGACGGTCGCCGCCCCGGCCATGGCGCAGTCTCCATCTATCCTGGTTCTCGAAGATCTGCGTATACGGGCGGCTGCGGAGACGGAGCCGAGTGTCGCCGGCATCGCTGATCAAACGCCCTCTCCGGTCATTGAGCCAACCTTTCCCCGCATGGAGACGATGAGCCCTTCGATTGTCGCGGTGATCGCGCCGGCGCTTCCCGCTGAAAACACGGTAGTCGCGACCGCCGGGCCGAGGACGTCGGACCCGTGGGCGCTGCCGGTCGTCATGCGCGGCGGCATCGCCGGGGATGCCTATGGCGGGCCACAGCCGGAAATCGAACTTGGCGCTACGCTGGAGCGAATGAAGGCAAGCGAGCCGATGGCAACAAGAGGGTCTGCGACGCACCGCCAGTCCAAGCACAGCGCGGCGGCCTCAGGCCGTGCAGCGCCCGCGCGTCAGGCGATAGCCCCTGCGCCGCCGCCACCGGCAGCACCGCTGGTGCAGCCGCAATAGCCGCCGGAACCTGCTGGCCGGGATCGGCCTCAGCCGCTGATGCGCGAGAAGTCGGCCACCTGGCCGGTCGCGGCGCGGATGCGCGCAAGAAGCGCCAGCCTATTAGCTCTTACTGATAGATCTTCATCATTCACGAGAACGCCTTCGAAGAATGAATCAACCGGTTCGCGCAGTGCGCTAAGCGCCCGCATGGCAGCGGAAAAATCTTCCCTTTGAATCGCTTCGGCGGCGTCGCTCTCGGCCCGGTTCAGAGCCGCGAACAGCGCCTGTTCCTGCGGCGCGGCGAATTTCCCCTGCTCCACGGAGGCGGCGATTGCGGTGCCCTTCTTCTCCTCGGCGGCCAGAATATTCGCCGCGCGCTTGGTGCCTGCGAGCAGGTTCCTGCCGTCCTCGGTGTCGAGGAAGGAGCCGAGGGCTTCGACGCGGCGCACGATGGTGAGCAGGTCGTCGTTTCCTTCGCTCACGGCAGTCCGCTTCGCGGACGCCTCCGCGGGGGCGCCCTGCGCCTCCTTACCCTCCCCCAACGTGGGGAGGGTCGGCGGCGCAGCCGCCGGGGTGGGGGGCGTGTTGGAACTCGCTTTGTCACCCCCACCCGCGCCTGCGGCGCGACCTCCCCCATCAAGGGGGAGGTAAGCCACGTCACCGCCGCTCGCCAACACAGCATCGATCAGATCATGCCGCGCACCCTGATCGCGGAGGTAGACCTTGAGGCGGTCGTGGAAAAACGCACCTACACCAGATTGCTCAGAGACGACGCGCTTTCGCATAGCTGCAAGTTCGGTCTCAAACCTCCGTTTGCTGTCCGCGAAATTCGCTAGCGCGTCTTGCAGCCGTGACATCTCGCGAATTGCGTTTTGCTTCTCCACGTGGATTGGGCTTCGCGTCTTCTCGTCCAATTCGCTGACGGCGACCAAGGCTCGCTCTAGTTCGGCATCCAACTTTGGCAATTCAGCCGCAATCAACGAATAGTTTTTGCTTATAAGAAGTGCGAGTTCTTGGATTTGCTCCAATCTCAACCGCACCCCATTCTCGACCAATATCCTGATCACCCCGAGCGCCGCTCTTCTCAACGCATACGGGTCCTTGCTCCCCGTTGGCTTCTCATCAATCGCCCAGAAACCCACTAATGTATCCAGCTTGTCGGCCAGCGCGACCGCGACCGATACCGGAACGGTCGGGACTCGATCGGAAGGCCCCTGCGGCTTGTAGTGCTCCTCGATCGCTGCCGCGACAGATGCATTCTCCCCCTGCAGCAACGCGTATTTGCGGCCCATCGCGCCTTGCAGTTCTGGGAATTCGCCAACCACCTCGGTCGTGAGGTCCGCCTTGGCCAGCACCGCCGCGCGGGCGGCGAGAGCGGGATCGGCGCCGACCAGCGGCGCGATCTCCTCCGCCAGCCGCTTGATGCGCAGGACGCGCTCGCCCTGCGTGCCGAGCTTGGCGTGGAAGGTGACATTCAGGTGATCCAGCCGCGCCATGCGCTGGTCGAGCGGCTTCGCCAGGTCGAGGCCGAACTTCTCGGCGGAGGATTTCAGCTGGTCGAGGTCCGGCAGGTCGCCCTGATCGGTCTTCCAGAAATACAGCGCGTCCGACAGGCGCGCCCGCACGACCTTGCCGTTGCCATGGGCGATCTCCTTGCCGCCGTCCTTCGCCTCTATGTTGGAGGTGAGAACGAAATGGTTGGAGAGTGGCGATTGGCTGATCTCCCCCCTCGTGGGGGAGATGCCCGGCAGGGCAGAGGGGGGCAACGTGGAGTGAGATGCTGGCGGGACAGCGCCCCCCTCTGTCGGCTCCGCCGACATCTCCCCCACAGGGGGGGAGATTTGGCGCGAAGTCACAAAACACTTCTGGTTCGCCCGGATGGTGAGCCGGATCACCTCGGCGGGGATCTCCAGAAACTCGCTCTCGAATTCGCCCATCAGCACGACAGGCCATTCGACCAGACCGGACACTTCCTCCAGCAGGCCCCCGTCTTCGACCAGTTCAAGCCCGTTGGCGAAGGCAGCGTTCTTCGCATCGGCAAGGATGATCTCCTTGCGCCGGTCGGCGTCGAGCACGACCTTCGCCGCCTCCAGCTTCGACGCATAATCGTCGAAGCGGCGCACGGTGACCGCCGCCGGCGCGTGGAAACGATGGCCGTAGGTGACGTTGCCGGAGCGGATGCCGTCGATCTCGAAATCGACCACCACCGGCTCTTCGGTCTCGGGACCGAAGGTGCAGACGATGGATTGCAGCGGCCGCACCCAGCGCAGCGTGTCGCCGCCGCGCCCTTCGACGCCGCCATAGCGCTGGCCTTTCGGGCCGGACGCCTTGCCCCAACGCATCGACTTCGGCCACGGGAAGGTGCGGATGACTTCAGGCACAAGTGCTGCGATGATCTCTTCCGCCGCCCTGCCCGGCTTGGTGATCCGGGCGACGTAAAAATCGCCCTTCTTCGGATCGCTCTGCACCTCAGCCTGGCTGACATCGGTTAAGCCGGCCGAGCGCAGGAAGCCCTGGATCGCCTGTTCCGGCGCCTTGGTGCTGGGGCCCTTGCGCTCCTCATGCACGTCGCGCGAGCGGGCGGTCAGGCCGCGAATGTCGAGCGTCAACCGGCGAGGCGTCCAATAGTCGCGCGCCGCCTCATAGGTCAGGCCGGCGTCGACCAGACCGTCGGTAATCATCTTCTTGAGATCGCCGGCCGCCTTGCGCTGCATGCGGGCGGGAATCTCTTCGGAGCGAAGTTCGAGGAGAAGATCAGGCATTATGCAGCCCTCCCATCGAGGGGGAGGTAAGAGGCGCCGCCGGCCTCGGTCATCAAGAACGCCTCGCCGCAAGCCTTGGCCAGGTCGCGGACCTTCAAGATGTAGCTCTGACGCTCGGTGACCGAAATCACGCCGCGCGCATCGAGCAGGTTAAAGACATGGCTGGCCTTGATGCACTGATCGTAAGCGGGCAGCACCATTTTGTGAATCGACTGGTTGGCATTTACTGCCGGGGCGCCCGCCTTGAGCAATGCACGGCATTCGGCTTCCGCGTCCTCGAAATGGCGCAGCAGCGTCGCGGTGTTGGCGTACTCGAAATTGTGCCGTGAATATTCCTGCTCGGCCTGCAGGAACACGTCGCCATAGGTGACCTTCTCTTCACCATCGAGCCCGTTGAAATTCAGGTCGTAGACATTGTCGACGCCCTGCACATACATCGCAAGGCGCTCCAACCCGTAGGTCAACTCACCCGAGACAGGCGCGCATTCAATGCCGCAGACCTGCTGGAAATAGGTGAACTGCGACACCTCCATGCCGTCGCACCAGCATTCCCAGCCAAGCCCCCAGGCGCCCAGCGTCGGGCTTTCCCAATCGTCCTCGACGAAGCGGATATCGTGAAGGAGCGGGTCGACGCCGATAGCCGCCAGCGACCCAAGATACAGCTCCTGCAAATTGGTCGGATTGGGCTTCAGGATCACCTGGTACTGATAATAATGCTGCAGGCGGTTCGGATTTTCGCCGTAGCGGCCGTCCTTCGGGCGGCGCGATGGCTGCACATAGGCCGCGCTCCACGGCTTCGGCCCCAAGGCGCGCAATGTCGTGGCCGGATGAAAGGTGCCGGCGCCGACTTCCATGTCGTAGGGCTGCAGGATCACGCAACCGCGCTCCGCCCAATAGGCGTGAAGCGTCAGGATAAGGCCCTGGAAAGAGCGTTGCGGGCTCATGGGATTTGCGGATGCGGTCACGGGCTGGCCTTGCGACGGGCGAAAAGTCGGCCCGTCCTAGAGGCGGGGCGAAACAGCGTCAAGCAGCAGAGCGCACCTCAAGACCCACCATCCAGCGCGCGGAGCCGCGCCAGTTCGATCTGGAACTGCCTCAGCTGCCGGGCAGAACCAGTTCGGTGCCGGGCAAAAGCCGGCCCGGATTGCGCAGATGCGGGTTCAAATTGATGATCTCGATATAGCGGTCCCCGCTGCCGAGGCGCTCGGCGGCGATCGACCACAGCGATTGGCCGGGCCGCACGACATAGGCTGCGGGCGTCGCCTTTGCGGCTGCCGTATCGGATGGCGGAGGCGTCGGCGCGGGCGCGGCCGGCGCTGCGGCAGGCGTAGCCGGCGCGACGGCGGGCGTCGCATTCACCGGTGCGGCAGCGGCCGGGTCGACAGGTGCCGGCGTCTCGCTCTTCGTGTCCGGGCTCTTGGCCTCCGGCTTGGGCGCGGGCGGCGCAGGCTGCGGCGCGACGCCACCGGCGGCAGCCTTCGGCTCCAGTGGCGGCATGCCTTCCGTGATCTTCTTCTGCACAGTCGCCAGCACATCAGGCTCGGGCTTCAGGTCCCGCGCATGGTTCCACTGGAACGTGGCCTCCAGCTTGCGCCCGGCGCGCCAATAGGCATCGCCGAGGTGGTCGTTCAGCACTGCATCGTCCGGCTTCAGCGACACGGCGCGCTCGAGTTCCGTCACGGCTTCGTCGAAGCGGCCAAGCCGGTAATAGGCCCAGCCGAGCGAGTCGACGATGTAGCCATCGCTCGGACGAAGATCGACCGCCTTGCGGATCAGGCCCAGGCCCTCTTCCAGATTGCGGTTCATGTCGACCCAGGAATATCCCAGATAGTTCATCACCTGCGGCTGGTCGGGAAAGAGCTCCAGCGCCTTCTTGAAACTCGGCTCGGCCTTGTCCCACTCCTTCAGCCGCTCATAGGCGATGCCGCGCTGATAGAACACGTTCCAGTCGGCGCGCTGGGGCGCCTTCAGCTTGGCCACGGCCTCGTCGTAGAGGGTCGCCGCCGAGCGGAAATCCTCCTTCGACGAATATACGCCGCCCAGCGCCAGATAGGCGCGCATGTCGTCAGGCTGGTCGGCGAGCAGCTTCTTCAGATGCGTGATCGCCTCGTCCTTCTTGTCGAGATCGGCCAGATTGAGTCCAAGCTGCATGTCGGCAAGGCGCTTGAAGGGCGAATCGGCCGGCACGCGCCGGTAGAGATCGATGGCGTCCTGCGAATTTTCCTGCTGCTCGGACACCTCGGCGAGATGCATCAGCGCAGTGTCGTTCTGCGGCTTCAGCGCCAGCGCAAGCTGCAGATAGAGCCGCACGAAAGGCTCGCCGCCGCCCCGATTGAGCGCGGTGCCCAGATTGAGCAGCGTTTCGGACGATCCGTCGACCGGCGTCGAAACCAGCGGCGCGACCTTCTCGCCCTTGTTGATTTTCTCGCGCAGCACGGCGAGCGGCAGCCGGTTGGCGGCGAAAGCATCCGCCCGGTCGAGCACGGCAAGCGCATCCGCCTTGCGGTTGTTGCGATAGAGGAACCCGGCATAGGCTTCCGCCGAGCGCAGATAGGTGTCGGGCGCCGCAGTGCCGCCGCCGACATCGTCAAGTGCTGCGGCGTAGAGTTTTTCCGCCTTGTCCCTGATGCCTGCCGCGTCCGCGATCAGCGCGCGATGATAGATCGTGAAGATACTATACCAATCCGGACCTTGCAGCTTTTCCAAATGGTCGATGCCGGCCGCTGCATTGCCTTCGCCAAACTTCGCCCAGCCGGCCATGATGTTGACGATCAAGCGGTCGAGGTCGGATTCCAGCGCCAGTTGCAGCCAGTCCTGCGCGGCCCGGTAGTCTTTCTTGCGCATCGATTCGACAGCCAGCGCGAGGCGCGAAACGCGCTCGACTTCCGCCACCGTCTTCAGCTTCTGGGCGTAGGGCAGCGATTCCTCGAACTTCCCGCGCGCGATCAGCGAAAGCATGAGGCTCTGCTGCAGCGACTGGTTGTCGGGATCGAAGGCCAGCGCCTGTTTGTGATAGGCGATTGCGTTGTCGAGGTCGTCATCGCTTTCGGCGATGCGACCCGCGAGATAGGCTCCGGAGAAAGTACCTATCCGTACTGGCTGCGCCACCTGGGCGGTGGTTTCCTTGGCGATAGCCGGCTGCTGCCCCGCAACCGCAGTAACGCCCAAGGCCGCCAGCGCCGCCAGCCAGATCCTCGTATTTCGTTGCATTCTCAACCCTTCCAGGGGGCCAGCATCCCGGCCAACCGCGCCCAACCCGCATTCGGCCTCGGTGAATCAGAAAAGCATGGCCTTTTTGCGGACCCTAATCAATCTTGGTTGTTTAATCGATAAAACGCCTCAGTTCACCCGGCTGATGCAGAAATCGATTACCTCTATCAGCGCCGCTTTCTGCGGCGTTGCAGGCAGAGGACCCAGCGCGTCACGGGCGATTTCACCGAAATGGCGCGCCCGCGCAATCGTGTCGGCAATGGCGCCGTGCTTCTTGATCAGGCCGATGGCCTTGTCGAGCGCCGCGTCATCCGACTGGTGCTCCTCGATTGCCCCTTTCCAGAACTTCCGCTCCTCGGCCGACCCGCGGCGGTAGGCCAGAATCACCGGCAGCGTCACCTTGCCCTCGCGGAAATCGTCGCCGACATTCTTGCCCAATTCCTGCGCCGAACCGCCATAGTCGAGCGCGTCATCGATAAGCTGGAAGGCGAGGCCGAGATTGACGCCATAGGAGCGCAGTGCGGCCTTGTCGGTCTTGCTGGCGCCGGCGATCACCGGTCCGACCTCCGCCGCGGCCGAGAAAAGCGCGGCGGTCTTGGCCTTTATCACCGCGAAATGCTCGTCCTCGGTGGTCTCCAGATTGTTGGCTGCGGCAAGCTGCATCACTTCGCCCTCGGCGATGATCGAGGCGGCGGTGGAGAGAATATCCAGCGCCTCCAGCGAGCCGACATCGACCATCATGCGGAACGCCTGGCCGAGCAGGAAATCGCCGACCAGCACGCTCGCCTGGTTGCCCCAGATCATGCGGGCGGTTTTCTTGCCGCGCCGCAAATCGCTTTCATCGACGACATCGTCATGCAGCAGCGTGGCGGTGTGCATGAACTCGACGCTTGTCGCGAGTTTCACATGGCCGTCGCCGACATAGCCGAACATCTGCGCCGCGGCGAGCGTCAGCATCGGCCGCAGGCGCTTGCCGCCGGAAGAGATCAAATGATTGGCGACTTCCGGAATCATATCCACGTCCGAGCCGGCCTTGGACAGGATCAACTCGTTAACGCGGCCCATATCGGCCCCGGTCAGCGACATCAGCCTGGCGATAGTCGCGCCGTCGCGCTTACCTTCATCGAGATTGAGGACGACACCCAAGAACAAGAACTCCCCTATGGTTATCCGCCCTTAGCGCAACCCCCCGTCCGTGTCACGATGGTAGGTTTTCGCACCCGCCGGCGCCAAGCGGCGAATTGGCGCGGCCAATGGGCACAGCCGGCCGGCGGCATAGCTTGCCAGTGGAGCGGCAACCTGCGACCTTGGCGGCATGTTCGAACTGCTTCGCACCAATGACGCCGTCATCCTCTCCTTCACGCAATCGCTGCTGCGCGACGCCGGCATCGAATGTCTGGTCGTGGACGAGAATATGAGCGTCCTGGATGGCTCGATCGGCGTCCTGCCGCGCCGCGTGCTGGTACCGGAGGCGGACGCGGACGAGGCCAAGTCGATCCTGCAGGATGCCGGCATCGCCAATGAGATCCGAAAGCCCTGACGCAACCGGCCGGCCGATGACGGACGCAAACGCCGATCATAGCCTCGATGCCTTTCATCGCGGCCGGTTCTGGCTGGTGCAGCCAAGAAACGCCGGCCATCGCGCCGGCATGGACGCCATGATGCTGGCCGCCGCCGTGCCCGGCGATTTTTCCGGCGAAGTGGCTGATTTCGGCGCGGGCGCAGGCGCGGCGGGGCTGGCCGTCATCGCGCGGTGCGGCACCGCACGCGCCACACTGGTGGAAAATGAGCCCGCGATGGCCGAATTTGCCCGCCTCACGCTGGCGCATCCGCACAATACTGAATTAGCGTCACGTGCGCGTGTGCTGATCGCCGATGTAACGCTGGCGGGCAAGCCCCGCGCCGAGGCCGGTTTGGCCGACAACGCCTATGATTTCGTGATGATGAACCCGCCCTTCAACGCCAGCGCCGACCGCGCCACGCCGGATGCGCTGAAACGCGCCGCCCATGTGATGGCCGATGGACTGTTCGAGGCCTGGATCAGGTCGGCGGCCGCAGTGGTCAAGCCGCGCGGCGGGCTGGCGGTGATCGCGCGGCCGCAATCGCTGCAGCCGATTCTCACCGCGCTCAAGGGACGTTTCGGCAGCGCGCGCATCCTGCCCATACATCCGCGCGCCGACTCAGCCGCCATCCGCATCGTCGTCAGGGCAACGAGAGCCGCGCGCGGCGGGCTCTCGCTCGAGCCGCCGCTCTTTCTGCACGACGCCGGCAGTGGCCGCTTTTCGCCCCGCGCCGATGCTATCGCCAACGGCCTGGCGTCTCTATTCGGCGATTGAGCGCAGCCATTGCGCATGGCGCGCCAATGCCTACATGCAGGAAGACAATCCGGAGACGCCTCTCGTTGAGAAAATATCTGAACCGACTGCTGCCGAAATCGATGCGTTCGACAGCGGTGACCATCCCTGTGCTGCGCCTGCAGGGTGTCATCATGTCAGGAGGAACCGCGCTGCGGCCGGCGCTCAGCCTGCCGACGACAGCGGGCCTGATCGAGAAGGCGTTTGCGTCAGATGCACCGGCGGTCGCGGTGGTGATCAATTCTCCAGGTGGCTCCCCGGTGCAGGCGCGGCTGATCTACAAGCGCATCCGCGACCTGGCGGCCGAGAAAAAGAAATATGTCCACGTGTTCGTCGAAGATGTCGCCGCGTCCGGCGGCTATATGATTGCGCTGGCCGGCGACGAGATCGTCGTCGACCCTTCCTCCATCGTCGGCTCCATCGGCGTTGTGTCGTCCTCCTTCGGCTTCGTAGACCTGTTGAAGAAGATCGGCGTCGAGCGCCGCGTTCACACCGCAGGCAAGAACAAGGCCGTGCTCGACCCTTTCCGGCCCGAGCGCAAGGAAGACATCGAGCGGCTGAAGGCGCTGCAGCTCGAGGTGCACGACACTTTCATCGACATGGTCAAGGAGCGGCGCGGAACCAAGCTGAAGAACGATCCCGACCTGTTCACCGGGCTGTTCTGGAGCGGCAAGAAAGGCGTCGAGCTCGGCCTGGTCGATTCTCTGGGCGATATGCGCGAGACCTTGAAGGCGCGCTACGGCGACAAGACGCAGCTTAAACTGATCACCCAGACGCGCGGCCTGCTCGGGCGCTTCGGCCTGTTCGGTTCGCGTGCCGGTGCGCCGGCCGACCTCTTCACCGGCGCAGCCGAAGGGCTTATGGCGGCGGCCGAGGAAAGGGCGCTTTGGGATCGATACGGACTTTGAATTTTGCGCCGGCTGCCGTAACATGATGGCAGTGACCCGGTAAGACCGGTCGACGAGACCGGGATCTGGAGGAAGGACATGCCGCAGCTCGTTTTCTTCGCCGTCATCGGCGTCGCGGCGTATTACGGCTATAAGGCATTCGTGCGCGAGGCCGAACGCGTCACGGCAAAGATCCGCCGCGAGGAGGTTCAAGCCCGGACCGGTACGCAGGGAACGCTGGTGCGTGATCCCAAGACAGGCGAATATCACGTCGCCAAGGACTGACCCCGCATTTCCTGTGCCTGACCCGCCCGGCGCTGTCTCCATCGACGCGCCGGCGAAGATCAATCTCGCCTTGCACGCGGTCGGCAAACGCGCCGATGGCTACCATTTGCTGGAAAGCTTGGTGGTTTTCACCCGGTTCGGCGACCGGCTGACGATATCCCAAGGGGATACCGATGCGTTTTCCGTCGACGGGCCGTTTGCCGACGGCGTGCCGCTGGATGCGACCAATCTGGTGCTGCGGGCAAGGGATGCGCTGCGGGAGCGAATGGGCCGCACCCCCTCCACCGCCTTCGGCGGTCCCCATCCCCCGCTCCGCAGGGGAGGATCCGCAGCGGCGACGTTCGCTCCTCCCTTGCGGAGCGGGGGAGAGGGACCGCCGAAGGCGGTGGAGGGGGCAAGTTCCGGCGCTTCCCACCTGTGGGAAACGGAAAGCCACGGCCAAGGGTATCTTCCACCCCCACCCCGCTTCGATCCCCTTGCTGCGCAAGCCGATCTCATCGACCCTCCCCACAAGTGGGACGGTAAAGGGTGCGCCGCCATCCGCCTGACCAAGAACCTCCCCATCGCGTCGGGCATCGGCGGTGGGTCGAGCGACGCGGCGGCAGCGCTCAAGGGCCTGAACGACATATGGACGCTTGGCCTCGACCGGGCTCAACTGGCGGATATCGCTCTCGCGCTGGGGGCGGATTTGCCGATGTGCCTCGCCGCCAGGCCGCTGGTCGCGCGCGGCATCGGCGAAATCATCGACCCCACGCCGGACTTTCCAGACCTGCACCTCGTCCTGGTCAATCCGGCTGTCGCCGTCTCGACGCCGCAGGTCTTCAAGGGATTATCCCGGTCCGGCAATCCGCCGCTGCCGCCGCTGCCGACGCCGCTTAACCTCACCGCGCTAGTCGGCTGGCTGGCCGCCACCCGCAACGACCTTGAGGCGCCTGCTCTGTCGCTCGCACCGCAGATCGGCGAGGCGCTGGCGGCACTTGCGGCGCAATCCGCCGCTTTCGCCCGCATGTCCGGCTCCGGCGCGACCTGTTTCGGCTTGTTTGCAAACGCCGGCCAAGCCAAGCTGGCCGCCGACACCATTCGTCTAGCGCGGCCCGGCTGGTTCGTTGTCGCGACGCGCACCAACCATTGAGCGAAACCGTGACCGAAAAGACGCCGCGCCCCTTCATCGCAGTCGGCATTGCCGTGCTGACCGTTTCCGACACGCGCAGCCTTGCCTATGACAAATCCGGCCAGACGCTGGCCGACCGCATCGCCGAGGCCGGGCACACCCTGGCCGATCGCGCGATCGTCACCGACGACAAGGCCGCTATCCGCGAACAAGTGCTGGCATGGTCCAGGGATGACAGTATCGACGTGGTCATCACCACCGGCGGCACCGGCTTCACCGGCCGCGACGTGACCCCGGAGGCGCTGGAACCCATCTTCGAGAAGCGGATGGACGGCTTCTCGGAAGTGTTCCACCGCATCTCCTACGACAAGATCGGGACATCGACGGTGCAATCGCGGGCGACCGGCGGCGTGGTCAACGCCACCTTCGTCTTCGTGCTGCCCGGCTCGCCGGGGGCCTGCCGCGACGCCTGGGACGGCATCCTGAAGCCGCAGCTCGACTATCGTCACATGCCCTGCAATTTCGTGGAAATCATGCCGCGCCTGGACGAGCATTTGCGGCGCAGCGGGAAATAGCGTCGCCTTCGCAATGCGGGCGCGGTCGAAAGCGGCGAAGTGTTACTTCGCTGCGACGACTATCTCGCCATCCAGCCGCTTCGTCGCCAGCCCTCGCCCGATCGCTTCGGCATCCTGACCCGACCGTGACAGCGACACCGCCTGGCTCTTGCGGATCAGCAGGCCCTCCGACAGCGCACGATTGCCGGGGAACACCCGCGCCAGGAAGGGCGAGCGATGCGCCCGTGATTTGGTGAAGCGGCCGGCGATCGTTGCCTTGCCGATATGCGTGGCGACCGCGTCCATCCAGCCGTCGAGCAGCCGCGCGCCCGGCTCCAGCAAAAGCAGCCACTCGGCCTTGGCCTGCCTTATCCCCGCTGCGGCGGTTCCGGAGAGAAATACGCAGCCGGCATGATCGGCCACGCTGTGCGTGTGGTCGGTCGAGCCTTTGTCGCAGACGATGACTTCCCGCACCACGCCCTCGACGGCGCCGCCGACAAGGGTCGCCAGAGTGCGCGCCAGGCCCTCTTCACTGTCCTTCGTTTCGATCAGAACGGAGATCATACCTCGCCATATCCGAAAGCCGGTGAAAGCGCCAGTTCTCCCAAAGCGGCATAAAGTTCTTGCTTTGTTCTCCTTTCTTGAATAGGAATAATTTCATGAACGCGATGATTCCCCACGCCGCCGACACACCTTGGCAGAGAGCGAAGATGGAACAGATTACCCGCGCCGATGTGGCCGCTTTCCAGGGCAGAGGTCCGGGTATGGCCAATGCCATCGTCGAGCAAAGCGGCATCCGTATCGGTGAGGAACGCCGGCGCGGGCGGGGCGCCGGCGTTAACCCAAGCGGCCGCTTCGAGCCCGTCAGCCGGCATGTCTTCGACGACGGCTGGTCCAACTTCGAAGAGCTGCCGCCCTTCAAGACAGAGGTGCAGGTCGAGCGGCCGCGCCAGATCATCACCCGCAACGAGTCGCCGGATATTTCGTTCGACCGCTCGATCAACCCCTATCGGGGCTGCGAGCATGGCTGCATCTATTGTTTCGCGAGGCCGACGCACGCCTATATGGGCCTGTCGGCGGGGCTGGACTTCGAATCCAAGCTGTTCGCCAAGCCGGACGCCGCCAAGCTGCTCGACAAGGAATTGTCGAAGGAAGGCTATTCGCCGCGCTCGATCGCCATCGGCACCAACACCGATCCCTACCAGCCGGTCGAGAAACAGTGGCGCATCATGCGCGAAATCCTTGAAGTGCTGGAAGCGCGCAAGCATCCGGTCGGCATCGTCACCAAGTCGGCGCTGGTGACGCGCGACATCGATATTCTCGGCCGCATGGCCGAAAAGGGCCTGGCCAAGGTCGCCCTGTCGATCACCACGCTCGACCGCAAGCTGGCGCGCACGATGGAGCCCCGTGCAGCGACACCACCGAAGCGGCTGGAGGCGCTGAAGCTGCTGTCCGAAGCCGGCATCCCGACCTCCGTCATGGTGGCTCCGGTCATCCCGGGCCTCAACGACCCGGAAATCGAGCGCATCCTGGATTCGGCCTATGCGGCGGGCGCGCGCGAGGCCGGTTACGTTATGCTGCGGCTGCCGCTTGAGGTGAGCCCGATCTTCAAGGATTGGCTGCTTCGGCATTATCCGGACCGCTTTCGCCATGTCATGTCGCTGGTGCGTTCCATGCGCGACGGCAAGGACTACGATTCCGAGTTCGGCAAGCGCATGAAGGGCTCCGGACCCTATGCCTGGCAGATTGGCCGGCGTTTCGAGATCGCGGCAAAGCGTCTCGGGCTCAATCTGCAGAAGCGCGTCCTGCGCACCGATTTGTTCGAGCCGGCGAAACGGGCTGGAGAACAGTTGATGCTTATTTAGCAGCGGTCTTAGGCGTAATGCGCCTGTCGCATTGACCGCCTACCCTTCTTCCGTCCGGCTTTTTCCCCGATCAGCCCGACGGCACCCTTTCCGGACCGCTGCCCCAGCGCCGGGAAGGCTCTTGCGGAGAATCGGACCCGGTGCGAGCATCGCCGCAAATGGCTCGCCCGCGCTCCGATTCTCCGCTTCTCTTTCAAATCGTCGAGAAGCCCGATTTCGCCACCGAACGGAAGGCGAAGCGGCAGGGCTTGTGGCCGGTCGCCGGCCTGGACGAAGCCGGGCGCGGTCCGCTGGCCGGACCGGTGGTCGCGGCTGCCGTTATCCTCAACCCGCGCCGCATTCCGGACGGTCTCGACGATTCCAAGCGCCTGACGCATGATCAGCGCGAAGAACTGTTCGTCGAAATCCTGCGCAGCGCCATCGGCGTCTCCTTCGCTTCCGTCGCGGCGGAGGGCATCGATACGATCAACATCCTGCGCGCCAGCCTCGAGGCGATGCGCAGGGCGCTGATTGCCCTGCCGGTCCAGCCACTGCTGGCGCTGGCCGATGGCCGCGACATCCCGCCGGGATTGCCCTGCGAGGGCCGCGCGCTGGTCAAGGGCGACCAGCGCTCGCAGTCCATCGCGGCGGCGTCGATCGTCGCCAAGGTCATGCGCGACAGGATGATGTCGTGCTGTGCCGAGCGCAACGCGCGCTACGGCTTTCACCAGCATGCAGGCTATGCGACCGAGCGCCACCGTGCCGCGATAGAACTGCATGGGCCCTATCCGCGCCTGCACCGCATGACGTTCTCGCCCTTCCGCATCGAGGCCGATATCGAGGCTCTCGTCGAACCCGTCGAACAGGAGCTCGCCCTGACGGGCTGATCATCGGTCCGAGTGCCGGCGCGTCCCCCGGCCCGTGCATCAGCGCGACGGTTTCAACCGCCCCAGGCATAGACGGCGCTGCGCTCTCTTGATCCACCGCCGCCAAAATCGGCCACAGGATAATCCGCCAGTCTCTCCAGCCTGTTGAGCGGCAGGAATTTCCGGCCGGGATCGCCGACCAGCACTCGCACCCCTGCAGTTCGGCACCGCCGCAGAAATCGCGTCACGCGCTTTGCAAGAGCTGCCGCGTAGAAGAGGTCGCCCACCAGCACGAGATCCACTTCGGGCGGCTCTCCGTCGAGCAAATCCCTGTCGCCGATCTCGATGTCCACGCCATTGAGCTGCGCGTTCAGGCCGATTGCCGCGCGCCCATTCGGATCGATCTCGCTGGCGATCACCGCCCGGGCGCCGGCCTTCGCCGCGGCGATGCCGACCAGTCCCGAACCCGCGCCGAGGTCTAACACGCGCCGTCCGCCTGCGAGTTGCGGATTGTCCAGAAGATGACAGGCCAGTACGATGCCGCCGGCCCATGGATAGGCCCAGAAGGGCGAGGCTGTGGGATCCTGCGCGCCTTCGATCAGCCGGCGCAGGCCGCTGCGCTCATGCGCGGTGTAGAGGCGAATGGCCGGCAGGCCCGGCACCGGCTTCACCAGCAGGTTACCCGCGATGAACGTCTGCGGGTCAAGTGCCGCCAGCGATGGTGTAGCTAGGTTCAAGAGTATTTCGCCATGGTTGCCGGCGCGGTGGCCGCTACCAATTCAAACGCGATCCGCCTGTTTCATCAAGCGCGGAAAGGCCTCGATGATACGCTGCCGTTCCTTCCGTCCGAGCGGTTCGTCCGAACGCTTGTCGTCGACCAGCAGCCTGGCAAAAATAACACGGCGGCCACCCTTGTCCGCCCAGCCGACGAACCAGCCGATCGGCCTCGCCCTGTCGAACTTGCCATTGCGGCCCCGCATGAAAATACTTCCCGTCTTGCCATGCACGGTCCAGCCATCACCCGCCGGGAAGCTTGGAACCACCGCCCGCGTCAACGCTGCCGCCTTTGCAGACACCGGCAGTTGATCCGCCAGCAGGCGCCGGATGAATTCGGCCTGCTGGTCGGCGGAGATCAGCAGCGACGAACTCAGCCAGGAATGGCTGAGGCCATTGCGCTGGCCAGGATCGCCGGAGACATCGGCGTTGCCGTAGCCGAATTTTGCGACATAGGCCGCAAAGCGTTCCTCGCCCAACCTGCGGGTCAGCTCGCGCGAATACCAGAGCACGGAATCGCGCTCCCATATTGCGGGATCCACCGTCTTGTGGTCGCGCTTGGGAGCGTCAAACTCCGTGCGATATTTCCACGCTGGCGCGGTCTCGCCGGTCAGTATGCCGGCATCGAAGCCCATTGCCGCGAGCGGCAGTTTGAATGTGGAAGCCGGGCTGACCGGACGGTCGCACACGCCGTCGCGGAGCAACGGCCTGGCCGTTGCAGCATCCACGATCAGCGTGCATTCGAACTTGCCGGTTTGCGCGGACGCCTTGCCCATCGTTGAAGCGCAAAGCAGCAGCGCCAATACGCCGAGCCACAAATTGCTGACCAGCCCCATCCCCGCCTTTCGAACACCGTGCTGTTTCAATCCCGGCTATCTCCTGCGTTTGACCGGACCATCAAACGAAAAAGCCGCCTCAATCGGGCGGCTCTTTGCAGATTTTCAGGGGCGGAGAAAATCAGTTGAGCTTTGATTTCACCGCGCTGAGCGACGCCTTGAAGAGATCGCTTCCGGCCTTGGCGTCCTTGCCGGCGAGCAGGCTTCGCGCCGCTTCGACAGCGATATCGACCGCCGAGGCGCGCACTTCGTTGACGGCTTCGCGCTCGGCCTGTGCGATCTTATGCTCCGCCAATGCGGTGCGCCGCGTCACGTAGTCCTCGGTCCTCACCTTGGCTTCCTTGGCCAGAAGCTCCGCCTCGCGCTTGGCGGCAGCCACAATGTCGGCTGCCTCGGCCTCCGCTTCGCGGCGCCGGCGCTGATATTCGGCCAGCAATTGCTGCGCTTCCTCACGCAGCCGGCGCGCTTCCTCGATGTCCGAGGTAATCTTGACGGCCCGCTTGTCCAGCGCCGCGCCGATCATGCCCGGCACCTTCATATAGACCGCAAGGGCGAGAAAGAGGAGCAGCGCGATAAAGGCCCAGAATGTTGCGTCGAGTGCCATGGCTTAGCTCCGGCTCGCTTTCACCGCGGCGGTGATCGCCGCCTTGTCCGCCTTGCCGCCCGTCAACTGCTCGATGATCGCAGCGGCAGTCGATTCGGCAATGGAGCCGACTTCCGCCATCGCCTTCGACTTGATGGAGGAGATGTGCGCTTCCGCGTCGGCAAGCTTCGCGTCCAGCCCGGCCTCGATCTTCTTGCGCAGGGTTTCGGCGTCCGCCTTGGCGGTGTCGCGCGCCGTCTGGCCGATCGCGTTGGCTTTCGCCTTTGCCTCGGCAAGCTCCTGCTCATAGGCAGCGACGGCCGCGTCGGCATCGCCCTGGGAACGGGCAGCTTGGTCGAGGTCCTGCGCGATACGGTCGCTGCGCGTCTCGAGAATATGGGCGATGCGCGGCAGAACCACCTTCTTCAGGAAGAGATAGAACAGGCCGAACGTAATCGCCAGCCACAATAGCTGCGAGGGATAATTGGTCGAATCGAACGGCGGAAAAACGCCGCCGCCATGCTCCGCTTCGGTGCCGGTTGTGTGGCCATCGGCGCCGGGCGCGGCATGCGCGTCCGCCGGTGCGCCTTCCGCAGGCGCGGCATGACCCTCAGCAGGCGCCGGCGCGGCGTTCGGCGCTGGCTCCGCGGCAGGCGCGTGTGTTTCCCCTTGGGCCGGTGCGGCCTCCTGGGCGTGTGCCGATGTCACAAACATCTTCGACCCCTATCCATCGTCCCCCGGCCGCCCTTCAAAGCGGCCGGCAATGCGGTGCTTATCGTTCTTATGTGAAGAGCAGCAGCAGCGCGACGAGGAGGGAGAAGATGCCCAAAGCTTCGGTCACGGCAAAGCCGAAAATCAGACGGCCGAACTGGCCGTCCGCTGCCGACGGATTGCGCAGCGCGCCCGCCAGATAGTTGCCGAAAATCGTGCCGAGGCCGATGCCGGCGCCACCCATGCCGAGGCAGGCGATGCCTGCGCCGATTGCCTTTGCTGCTTCTACTTCCATTGTCCAACTCTCCTTTTGGATTTCGTAGTCAATATGCGGTTGTTGCTCCGGCTGCCAGCCGAATTGCGATGCGTCTCAGTGCCCCGGATGGATCGCGTCGTTCAGGTACATGCAGGTGAGAACGGCGAAAACATAGGCCTGCAGGAATGCGACCAGGAATTCGAGGGCAGTGATCGCGACGGTCATTGCGAGCGGCAGGATGGAGCCGCCGATGCCGATGGCGCCAAGCGCCGACAGCGACGTCACGAAACCCGCGAAGACCTTCAGCGTGATGTGACCGGCCAGCATGTTGGCGAACAGACGAACAGAGAGACTGATCGGGCGCGACAAGAACGAAATGACCTCGATCAGCACGACCAGCGGCACGAGGATGCCCGGCACGCCGCTCGGCACAAACAATTTCAGGAAGCCGAACCCATTCTTCATGAAGCCGTAGACGACCACCGTTCCGATGACCAGCAGCGCCAAGGCAAAGGTAACGATGATGTGGCTGGTGATGGTGAAGAAATACGGGAAGAGGCCGAGCAGGTTGGCCACCAGCACGAACATGAACAGCGAAAACACGAACGGGAAAAATTTCATCCCGTGCGTGCCCGCCGCGTCGCGAAGCATATTGGCGACGAACTCATAGGACATCTCGGAGACCGACTGCATGCGGCTCGGGATCAGGCCGCGGCTCGACGTCGTGAGATAGAGGAAACCACCGGCCAGCACCGCCGTCGCCACCATGAAGGCGGACGAATTGGTGAAGGAAAAATCCATGCCGCCGATTTCGATCGGAACCCACTTCGCGATCTGAAACTGGTGGATAGGATCGTTGGCCACGCTGAGCCCCCTCGGTTCCTGGCGCTTGCGGCGCCGTCTATTTCGTTTCCGGTCCGTCGCCGTCTTGCGGCGCCGTCCGATTGCCCGCTTCGGCGACGAGGCCCGCGGATCGCATGACGTTTAGCACGCCCGCGCCGAAGCCCAATAGCAGAAAGACGATCAGCCCCCAGGGCGATGTCCCCAGCCACCTGTCAATCAACCAGCCCAGCCCGGCTCCGACAACCACTCCAGCGATAAATTCGCTGGAGAGTTTCAGCGCCTGGCCGTACCCGGCATTGACGGCCGGCTTTCCGCCGTCGCTGTCCGCCTTTGCACCGACGCCACGTTCATTCAACATGGCTTCTAGTTCGCGCCGGCGGCGCTCGAGTTCGTCATCGCGGATGGCTGGTTCGGCCGCGTCGTGTGGCCTCTTCTTGCCGGCATCGTCGCGCCCGGTCGCCTTGGCCACCGCAACCTCCTTGCCGGCAACCAATTGCTGGCTGTCCGCTCTTCAAAGTCGCGCGCAACATAGTGAGGCCCCCCGCACCCGTCAAGCTGGCGCGGGGGTCCCAAACGCATCTATTTATTGCAGTGAAATCAGAGGCTTATATGGGTGCGACATCCTGACCGCCGGGATTCGGCGCGGCCGGCCGAACCCGCGCAGGGCAAAGCGGCCGTCAGCCCCAGCCGCCATTCTTTGTGCGGTAGAAGATATGCAGCCCGATCTTGGTCATCTTGTTCATCGCGCGCGCCCAGCCGGGGCTCACATACTGCGCGTAATAGTGGGTCGACGAACCGACTTCCGGAATGAAGACTTTTCCCGCCGTCACGGCCATCGCGATCTCCTTCGCCTTGCGATAATTCGAAGCGTTGGTGACGACATCCTTCCTGCCGTCGCAGGCAAAGGAGAACTGGCAGCGGTTGAACCAGCCGTCGTTCTGGTAGACGACGCCGCAAATGCTGTTCGGATAGGTCGGATTGCGCACGCGGTTAAGCACCACCTGCGCCACCGCGGCCTGTCCGCGCGGCGATTCGCCACGGGCCTCGAAGTAGATCGCATTGGCAAGGCATTGCTGTTCCCGCTCCGAGAAGACCGAGGCCGGCAGGGGCTGCTTCATCCAGGCATGATCGCCCTTGCCCATCGGTGGAATGAAGCGTCCGCTCATTTCCGGTTCTTCGTTCAGCAGGCTCTCGAACGGCGAGGCCTTGGCATAGTCGGGCTCCGCCGGGGCATAGGCCGTCGCCAGGATATCGGGCGAATCGTTGGTGACGAGATCGGCGAGGTAGGTCGGCACGCTGGCGGGCTGGCGCTGTTCCTTGATGTGGAAAGCGGCGGCTATCTGGAGTTCCTTGCCCCTGATCGCCGGCTGGGCAAAGACCAGCCTCTCATTGGTCTCAAAAGCCGGGCGCGTCAGCGAGCTCGTGCGGTCGAGCACCGAACCGGCCGAAAAGGCCTTGGGCGGTCTGACCGGAGACAGATGCAGGATGCGGCCCTTCTTGTCGCCGCGCACAATTCGCGATTCGTCGGGCAAAGCATCGCGTTGCGCCTTGGCGCGGAAGGCGACGGCGCCGACACCGGACACCTCAACCCCTGCCCCGGCGAGAGAGGCGCCGCGCATCGTCTTATCGAGGAAGGCCATATCGGCGGCCTGAACCGAGCCCGCGACGGATTTCTGAACGAAAGCGTTCCAGCGCATGGCGTTGGCGTCGGCGCCGGTGATCATCGCCGTCATGTCCTGCTGTGCGACGACGGTGGGGAAACCCATCCAGATGGCGACGCCCAGAATGGCCGGCGCGAGATGCGCACGCTTCGCCAGATTTCGCGGATCGGCTATGCGCAGCGCAAGGGTGCGCAGGTGACCGATGGTGGTTGGGATCGTCGCCGGCGCGCTCAGATCTTGGCAAACAGCGGCCGCATGCCGCGCTAGGCGAACCCAATTCACACCGACACTCCAGGACGCAACAAACCCGGAGAAAAATGAAGCATTAACCTTGATGGAGGGTTAATTTGGAGCGGAGATGGCGGCGCACGATCTCGAAAAGCACGCCACGGAAGGACCGGGCGGAGGCTGTTGCGTCTACTTTGCGAGGCGCGGCAATGTGCTGGTCATCCTACTTTGCGGTGGTGACAAGTCATGGCAAGGAAAAGACATCAAAACGGCTATCGCAGTGGCCAGGGAGGTCTGAAATGCCACTCGAAACCACGATCTTCGATGCTGCAGAATACCTCGACACGCCTGAGTCTCAAGCCGACCTTCTGGCAGATGCATTTGATAGCGGTGACGCCACCTATATCGCCCACGCCCTTGGCGTCATCGCGCGGGCCAGAGGAATGACGACAGTTGCAAGGGACGCCGGCGTCACTCGCGAAGCACTCTATAAGGCCCTCAGCGAGAAGGGAGACCCTAAGCTCTCAACGCTTCTCGGGGTCATGAAGGCCTTGGGTGTCCAACTGACGGCGAAACCAGTGGCGCCCGCCTGAACATAGGAAATCAAACGTCGATTTCCCGTCTGAACGCCATCGATTCCGTTGAGAACGACGGCGCTACCCCCGCTTCTTCGCCCGTCCCGCGAAGGGGTTGTCGGACGTGCGCAGCGCTATGCGGATCGGCACGCCGGGCATCTCGAACGCCTCGCGCAGATTGTTGGTGAGATAGCGCACATAGGATTGCGGCAGCGCGTCGGGCCGCGAGCAGGACACGACGAAGCCCGGCGGACGCGTTTTCGCCTGGGTGATGTATTTGATCTTCAGGCGGCGGCCAGCCACGGCGGGCGGCGGATGGTTGGCCAGGATGCCCTCCAGCCAGCGATTCAGCCTGCCCGTTGAAACGCGGCGGTTCCACACTTTGTGCGTGGCGATCACCGCGTCCATCAGCTTGTCCAGCCCGCGCCCGGTTTCGGCCGACACCGGCACGGCCTGAATGCCGCGCACTTGCGGCAGCAGGCGCTCGGTCATCTCGCGCAGCGTGGCCAGCACCGCCTGCCGATCCTCGATCAAATCCCATTTGTTGAAGGCGATCACCGCGGCGCGGCCTTCGCGAATGATCAGGTCGGCAAGTTGCAAATCCTGCTTTTCGAACGGGATCGTCGAGTCCAGCACGATGATCACAACTTCGGCGAAGCGAATGGCGCGCAAGCCGTCCGCAACCGACAGCTTCTCCAGCTTTTCCTGCACCCTCGACTTGCGGCGCATGCCGGCGGTGTCGAACAGCTTGATGAGACGGCCGCGCCAATCCCAATCGACCGAAATCGAATCACGCGTGATGCCGGCTTCCGGCCCGGTCAGCAGGCGGTCTTCTCCGATCAGCGCATTGATGAGGGTCGACTTGCCGGCGTTCGGGCGGCCGATGACGGCAATGCGCATCGGCTTGGTGTCGTCATAGGCCGGCTCCTCTTCGGCGTCGGCGACATCCTCGCCGATCAGCGCCTCGCTCTCGGCCGGAATGTCGTCATGTTCGTCCTCGCCAAAAGCGCGCTCCGCTCCCAGCGCCTCGACCACGGCGTCGCGCAAATCAGGCAGGCCCTGGCCATGCTCGGCGGAAACGGCAACGGGTTCGCCCAACCCCAGTTCGTAGGCTTCCAGGAAGCCGCCCTGCGCGCCACGGGCTTCCGCCTTGTTGGCGACCAGAACGACAGGCTTGCCCGAGCGGCGAACAATGTCGGCAAAGGTGCGATCGTCGGGCATGACGCCCGACTTGGCGTCGACGACGAAGAAGATCAGGTCCGCCTCGTCGATGGCGATTTCCGTCTGCTGGCGCATACGGCCCTGCAGGCTGGCGGCATCCGCGTCCTCGAAACCAGCGGTGTCGATGACATCGAAATAGAGATCGTAGAGCTTCGCCGCATGGGTGCGGCGGTCGCGGGTCACGCCCGGCGTGTCGTCCACCAAGGCAAGCCGCTTGCCGACCAGCCGGTTGAAAAGCGTTGATTTGCCGACGTTAGGCCGACCGAGGATGGCGATCTTGAATGGCATCGCTCACGACTTGACGCCGGAGCCGCGGAGCAGCTCGACCATCATCGTTGCCCGATCGCGTGCATTCTGCGGCGCCTCTTCATCGTTCATGACCTGCTCGAACAGTTTCAAGGCGTCGATCGATTTGCCTTCCTTCCAGGCGGAAAGGCCAAGCGCCTCGCGCGCCGAAGCGCGGAGCGGATTGGTGTCGGCGGAAAGCTGCTCGGCGCGTTGGGCGACATCCGCGTAGGTGCCGGTATCGACCAGGAGGTAAGCCGCGCGCAGCCGCGCCATGTCCCGCAACGACATCGGGATTGCCCCATCGGCCGCGACCGCGTCGAAGCTTTCCACGGCGCCCTTGGCGTCGCCCTTATCGGCGAGAACGGTGGCCGAACGGAACCGGGCAAGAACCGGATAGGCACCGTAGCCCTCGGTCTCGAGCGCTTTGAGCGCGGCCAGCGCCTCGTCATTCTTGCCGTCCTTGGCAAGCTGGAGAGCCTGGGCGAAATCGTCTCCGGCGGCATTGGCCTTCGACGTAACCCAGTAGTCATAGCCGACCCACGCAGCCGTGCCTACGACGACCAGCAGCGCCAGCCCCAGAATGGCCGGACCGAAACGGTCCCACAGAGCCTTCGCCTGATCCTGGCGAATCTCTTCATTGACCTCGCGAATGAATGTGTCGTCCGACATAGTTCCGTGCCCACGCTCGCCCCTCGGGCGATATTTGAGCCCGCTTCTTAGCGATATTTTGCCGGGTTGGAAGGGGCGGCAGTCATTTTCGCGGTCAACAGGGCGTGCGTTCAGCCGATTGGCTGCACGCCGATCAACCACTCATGCAGTTTCCAGATGAACAGAAGGTAGAGAACCAGGCCGCTCGCAACCGCGATGAAGTCCCATTTCGCGGGGCCTGGAGCCGGAGCCCTCTCGCCGCGCCGGCCGACCGCGATCCGGTCCCAGACCGCCCAGGCGAGAATCGCGCCGAACAGGACAACCGACGCCGTCTCGCCATTGGCGAGCAGATGCGCGACTGCCCAGATCTTCACCGAAACAAGGAAGGGATGCTTGAGAACAGGCTTCAGCCGCCCTGCAGGCAGGCTGAAGACCATCAGCGATATGAAGGAAAAGAGCATGAGCAGCGCCGCCACATGGCGGAGCCAGGTGGGAGGATCATAGAGCACTCCGGTGTCGGCGCGCGCCACGCCGAAGCCCCAGATGATCAGCACGAACCCAACCAGGGAAACGACGGAGTAAACACCCTTCCACGGCCCCTCTCCCATCGCGACGACGCGTCGGTCGCGCCAATCGGGCGCGAGAATGCGCACGGAGTGAATGCCGAGGAAAAGAACGAGGCCGAGGATCAGAAGAAGCATGGTCACACCTTGCGGGCTAATCGCTGGCTGGGTGGCACGGGAACCGAATCCGAGACTAGGCGCAAATGACGGTTGACGAAACATCCGCCTTCACACTGGATGGAGGAATCTCGCCCCCCGCGCGCCGGGCTTATGTCCGGCGTCAAATTCTCGACTCGAATCTTGTGCAACAGAGGACGAGGTCTTCGTCCGGATTTATCATGCCAACTCGCTCTTCTGTTTTCTCTTCACCTGTGCCGGCTCTGGCCGGGGCAGCATTTGCGGTCATATGCATGCTGAGCGGCGCTGCTGCACAAACCGCCACGCAGCCGCACGGCAACGACGCACCCTTCTTCGAGGTCATCGGCTTGGCCGACAACGATCAGCTCAACGTGCGAGCTGCGGCGTCACCGGTCGCGATGGTCATCGGACGCCTGCCCAACGGAGCGCAGCTGCGCAATCACGGCTGCCAGATGGTCAAGCAGAACGAGTGGTGCAAGGTTGAGGATGTCAGCAATCCGAGCATCTCCGGCTGGACGCCGGGGCGCTATCTGATGGAGGTGGCGGCGGACGCTATCGCCGCTGTGGAACCGCCGGCGTCGGCTCCCGACCCCAATCCCTTCGTGGAATTGGCCATCCCCTGCGCCCGCTATCTCGGCCAGCCCATGGGCCAGTGCCAGGCAAGCGCCGAGCCGGGCGAGGCTGGCGGGGTATCGGTAACGGTGGCGTGGCCGGATGGCGGCCAGCGCATTATCGATTTCCGCGACGGCAAACCCGACAAGACGGACTCGCCGGACGACCTTCGCTTCACCCGCGAAGGCGATCTCAACATGATCCGCGTCGGCAAGACGGAGCGCTTCGAGGTTCCAGACGCGATGCTGACGGGCGAATAACCGCCGCGTATTTGTGCCTCATGGTGAGGGGTCGAGCCAAGAGACCCTGGGATCAGTCGCCGACGCGCTGTAGCTGGCGGGCCGCCTGATAGGCTTTGCGCGCGGCCTTGACCTCCCGCCGCTCGCTCACCTCCGGCACCGCCACATCCCACCAATGACCGCCCTCGTCTGTGGAGATGAGCGGGTCCGTATCGATCACCACCACGCTCGTGCGCTTGTTCTTCTTCGCCCTGGCAAGCGCCGATTCCAGATCGGCGATCGAGGCCACCTTTTCCGCTTGCGCCCCGAGGCTGGCCGCATGGGCGACAAAGTCCACCTCCGGCATGACTTCGTGGCGCACGTCCCGCAGCAAATTGTTGAAGTTGGCTCCGCCCGTGGCCATCTGCAGCCGGTTGATGCAGCCGAAGCCGCGATTGTCGAGCAGGACGATCGTGAGTTTCAGCCCGAGCATCACCGAGGTCGCGATCTCCGAATTGAGCATGAGATAGGAGCCGTCGCCGATCATGACGACAACCTCCTTGTCCGGCCGCGCCATCTTCACGCCAAGCGCGCCGGCGATCTCGTAGCCCATCGTCGAGAAGCCATATTCGGCGTGGTAGGAACCGGGCGCGCCGGACTGCCAGAGCTTGTGCATCTCGCCAGGCAGGCCGCCGGCGGCATGCAATGCAATCACGCCCGAGCCCAGCGCCCGCTGCACCGCGCCGATGACCTGCGCGTCCGATGGCAGCTCAGCGTTCGTCGCGGCGGTAACCTTGGCCGCATCCTTTTGCCATGCGGCCTTGCCCTTCTTCGCGCCATCGGTCCACGCCTTTGGCGCCTTGTATCCAGCCAGCGCCGCGCCAAGCTCGGCCAGCCCCTCGCGCGCATCCGCCACCAGCGGCAGCGCGCGGTGCTTGCCGGCATCGAAAGGCTGCACATTCAGGCCGACGATGGTCTTGCCGGCGTTCTTGAACAAGGACCAGGAGCCGGTAGTGAAATCCTGCAGGCGGGTTCCGACCGCCAGCACGACATCGGCCTCCTCGGCAAGGCGGTTCGCCGCCGAGGTTCCCGTCACGCCCACCGCCGCCATGTTGAGCAGATGCGCGTCGGGCAGCGAGGACTTGCCACCCTGCGTCTCACAGACGGGAATACCCGTCGCCTCGACAAAGGCCGCGAGGTCGCCGCTCGCCTCCGAATAAAGCACGCCGCCGCCGGCGATGATCAGCGGCTTCCTCGCCGATTTCAGCGCCTTTACCGCCGCCGCCAGTTCGCCGCGATCCGGGCGGGGCCGGCGCGGCATCCACAGCCGCTCCTCGAAGAAGCTTTCCGGATAGTCGTAGGCCTCGGCCTGGACGTCCTGGCAGAGCGCCAGCGTGACGGGTCCGCATTCGGCCGGATCGGTCAGCACCTGCATGGCGCGATTGAGCGCCGGGATGATCTGCTCCGGACGCGTGATCCGATCGAAGTAGCGCGACACCGGGCGGAAGCAATCGTTGACGGTTGCGGTGCCGTCACCGAAATCCTCCGCCTGTTGCAGCACGGGATCGGGAATGCGGTTGGCGAAGACATCGCCCGGCAAGAGCAGCAGCGGCAGGCGGTTGACATGCGCCAGCGCCGCCGCCGTCACCATGTTCACCGCACCGGGGCCGATGGACGACGTACAGGCCATGAAGCGGTGGCGGAAATTCGCCTTGGCATAGCCGATCGCTGCATGGGCCATCGCCTGCTCGTTGTGGGCGCGATAGGTCGGCAAGGTGTCGCGCACCGCGTGCAGCGCCTCGCCGACACCGGCGACATTGCCGTGACCGAAGATCGCCCAGACGCCGCCGAAGATCGGCACGCGCTTGCCGTTTATCTCCGTCACCTGGCGGGTCAGGAATCGCGTCAGTGCCTGCGCCATGGTGAGGCGGATGGTTTTCGTCATGAGAGTGCTCCGCGATCGGGTGTTGATGCGTTGGAGGCGAAGCGCTCTACGTTGCCCCCCTCTGTCCTGCCGGACATCTCCCCCACATGGGGGGAGATTGCGCGCGTCATCGACAGCTGCAACCCGGCAGCGTCGGCGATTGGGGAAAACAACGCGGTCAGCCGATCTTCCCCCGCGTGGGGGAGATGTCCGGCAGGACAGAGGGGGGCAACGTAGAGCTTCGACATGGATCGATCGGAAGTCACTACGCCGCCTTCTCCGCCCGTGCGGAAAGCCATGCATCGCACAGAACAGCGAAGCGAGATGCCATATCCGCGACAGCCTTGTCGTCGTCCATTTTACCGGCCAGCCATTGCTCTGCCGCGTGGGCAAACAATGTGCGGCCGACGGCGAAGCCCTTCACGATCGATGCATCCCGCGTCGCCGCGAAAGCCGCCTTCAGATCGTCGATCGGCGCTTCCAGTCCAAGCAGGACGACGCCCCGGCAAAGCGGATCGTTCGCAGCGATAACCTCGCCGATTTCGCTCCAGGCCCGCGCGGAGGATTGCGGCTCCAGCTTCCACCAGTCGGGCTTTATGCCAAGCGCGTAAAGTTCCGTCAGGGCCTGCGCGATGGTGTCTTCGCCAAGCTTGCCATTCTTCCCCGCGATGATCTCGACCAGCAATTCGCGCCCGACCTTGCGTGAGGCTTCGTACAGCGTGCGAAGCTTTTCCTGCTGCTCGCGCTTCAACGCCGCATCGTCGTCAGGGTGGTAGAAGCACAGGCATTTGATGCAGTGATCGAGCGGCCATTCGACAAGTTGCGAGCCGATATCCTGGCCGAACTCAAATCGCAGCGGCCGCGACCCGGGCAGTTCCACCGGCCGCCCCAGCCATGCGAAGGGATGGCGCGCAAACTCTTCCATCGCCTTGCGTCCATATTTCTCGTCGAGCAGCATGCCATAGCCGCCGCGCCCGGCAGCGACCTTGGCCGCCGCCTTGACGGCCAGCACCTTGAACCCCTCTATCTTCGCCGCATCGGCCCCGGCTTTCTTCGCCAGTTCCTCCATCTGTGAACGATGGTCGATGGCGAAGGCCATCAACGACGGGATTTCGTGTCGGCGCGTGGTTGCCCAATGGATATGATTGATCGACTCGTCCTTGCGCAGGGCGCGATGCTTGCTGCCGGTCTCCAGGAAGAACCGCAACTCCTGCCAAGTTGGATATTCCGGCGAGCAGAGCAGGCGCGATACCGCGAACGCGCCGCAGGCATTGGCCCAGGTCGCCGCCGTCTGCAGGCTTTCCCCGCCCAGCCAGCCACGCAGCAGCCCGGACATGAAAGCATCGCCGGCGCCGAGTACATTGAACACTTCGATGGGGAAGCCCTTGCCGACGATGCCGTCCTCCAGATCGTCGGAGATCGGCCCATCATAGACGATGCAGCCCATCGCGCCGCGCTTCAGCACGATCGTCGCCGGCGACAGCGCCCGGATTGTCTTCAGCGCACCCAGGACATCGTCGACGCCGGAGGCGATCATGATCTCCTCCTCCGTGCCGACAATCAGGTCGCAGTCGGCCAGCACCGTCTTCAGCTTCTCCGACACGGCGTCCGATTTGACGTAGCGCCCAAACCCCTCGGCGTGGCCGCCCAGCCCCCAAAGGTTGGGGCGATAATCGATGTCGAACACCACCTTGCCGCCATTTGCCTTGGCGATGCGGATCGCCTTGCGCTGTGCGGCCTCGCTGTGCGGCCGCGAAAAATGCGTGCCGGTCACGACAATCGCCCGCGACGAGGCGACGAACGCCTCATCGACATCATCTTCGCTCAGCGCCATGTCGGCGCAATCGGTGCGCACGAAGATCATCGGCGAAACGCCTTCGGCCTCCACCGCCAGCAGCACCAGCGCCGTCATCCGATCCTTGTCGACCGTGATGCCCTCGGTCGACACGCCCTCGCGCCGCAATTGCTCCTGGATGAAGCGGCCCATCTGTTCGTCGCCTACCCGCGTGAGCAGCGCCGATTTCAGCCCGAGCCGCGCCGTGCCGATGGCGATGTTGGCCGGGCAGCCGCCGACCGATTTGGCAAAGCTCGTGATATCCTCCAGCCGCGAGCCGATCTGCTGGCCGTAGAGATCGACGGACGCGCGGCCGATGGTCACGACGTCCAGGGCCTTCGCAGCGGCTGTTTGCTTGGCGTTCATTCCATCCTCCCGCGGCTCGCGCATTTTCCTGCGCCACCGCATGCTCCATCATTATCATGCAACGGGCTCAGCACTCGCGCCAAGCGGTTTCGCGCAGATCGGCGCCCGTTGCGGCAGTCCGCGAGGTGTTCTAATCGACTCGGGTCGCCACCGCCAAGGACCCAAATCATGACCATCACCCTTTACGGTTTCAAGAGTTGCGACACCGTCAAGAAGGCGCGCACCTGGCTCGCTTCCAACAACGTGCCTTACCGCTATTTCGACTACCGCGCCGAGACGCTGGCGCCGGAAACAGTGGACGACTGGTTTGCAAGGGCTGGCTGGGAAAAGGTGTTCAACCGCAACTCGACATCGTTCAAGGAGTTGCCCGACGCCGACAAGGCGGCGCTGGATGAAGCCACAGCGCGCGGCCTGATCGCCGGCGATACGAACCTGATCAAGCGCCCGGTGCTGGACACCGGCGATCAGTTGCTGTTCGGTTTCAAGGCTGACGCCTACCGGGACGCGGTGACCCAAGTAGCATGACCAAACTGGAAAAGCTGCTCGCTAGGTTTGAGTCCGGGTTAAGCCTGTCCTTTCTTGAACTGCAAAGCATTCTGGCAGTCTACGGCTTTCGGCTTGATCGTGTCAGCGGCAGCCACCACATCTATGTCCACCCGGCGGTGAGCCGTCCAATTAGCATTCAGCCCGACGGAAAGGCTGCCAAACGCTATCAAGTCAAACAGCTTCGAGCTATAATCTCGGAGTTTTCGCTGGTTATGGGTTCACAATGAACGAAGACTACGCCATCGCGGTTTTCTGGTCTGAGGCGGATAAGGCGTGGATCGCCGACGTGCCGGACCTGAAGTCATGTTCTGCCCACGGTTCGTCGCCTGAGGCTGCGGTTCGAGAACTACGCATCGCAATGGCGGCTTGGCTGACAGCAGCCTCGGCGAACGGACTGCCGCTGCCGAAGCCGCTTTTCAGGCAGGCTCTACCTGCAGCCGAATAGGCTGCGTCTCAACCTGTTCCCATCGGCAACCCTACGCCCTCTAACCCCCGCCTTACGCCCACTCGCCCTTGCGCATCACCGGCACGCGGGCGCCTTTCGTGTCCAGCCCGTCAATGTCGATTTCGCCCGAGCCGATCATCCAGTCGATGTGGATAAGGCTTTTGTTGCCGCCTTGCGCAGCGATCTGGTCCGGCGTCAGCTTGTCGCCATCGACAAAGCAATCCGAATAGCACTGGCCGAGCGCGATATGGCAGGCGGCGTTCTCGTCGAAGAGCGTGTTGTAGAACAACAGCCCGCTGGCGGAGATAGGCGATGAGTGCGGCACCAGCGCCACCTCGCCGATCCGGCGCGCGCCCTCGTCCGTGTCCAGCACCTTGAGCAGCACGGTTTCGCCCTTCGACGCCCGCGCCTCGATGATCTTGCCTGCTTCGAAGCGCATCTCGATCTCGTCGATCAGCGTGCCTTGATAGGACAGCGGCTTGGTCGAGCGCACATAGCCGTCGACGCGCAGCGCGTGCGGCGTGGTGAACACTTCCTCGGTCGGAATGTTGGGATTGCAAGTGACGCCGTTCTTGGCCGGCGAAGCGCCGCCCTTCCAGGCGTGGCCGTCCGCCAGCCCGACGGTCAGGTCGGTGCCTGGCCCCGTGAAGTGCAGGGCGTGGAATCTCTGCCCGTTGAGCTGCGCGGTGCGCTTGTGGAGATTGGCGTTGTGCGCCTCCCAGGCCGCGACCGGATCCGGAGTATTGATGCGCGAGGCCGCGAAGATGGCGTCGGCGAGCTTGCCCACCGCGACATCCTCCTCATCGCCGGGAAACATCTGCCGCGCCCAGCTCGGATTGGGATAGGACAGGATCGACCAGTTGATGTCGAAGCCGACGATCTTTTCCAGCGCCGGCTTGTAGGCGATGGAGTTCGCCT
>Ga0190271_10000153_pt1 | contig 35079 bp, 31 predicted proteins | sample Popmic356T_FD_133747 | JGI IMG/M metagenome (GOLD analysis project Ga0190271, IMG submission 133747) | Populus adjacent soil microbial communities from riparian zone of Weber River, Utah, USA - 356 T | ecosystem: Environmental > Terrestrial > Soil > Riparian zone | place: USA: Utah | collected...
GGCCATATCAACCCCGATCTGTGCTGCACGGGTTCTGTCGATATCGATATTTAAGGATGGATATTTAATCGGTTGTGCTAACTGAACATCGCGCATGTAAGAGATTTCCTTCAGTTCTGCCAGGATTTTATTTGCATATTTTTCATTCAGCTTTTTGTTTTTGCCTGCTATACGCACTTCAACAGGGGTAGGAGAGCCTTGACTCAATACCTTATCCGTTAACTCTATCGGCTCGAAAGAAAGTTTAACATCAGGCAGTACTTTTTTGATTTTCTCTCTGAACTGATCCTTAAAATCGTCCATATCTTCTTCGAAGTCTTTTAAACTTACCTGGAAAACAGCTTCGTGCGGACCTGCCATAAACTGGTAGATCGGGTTTACCGAAAACTGGGCAGGGTGTTGACCAACGTAAACGGAAGAAATGCCCATATGCTCTTCGCCAACCATTTTTTTCAGCTCAGCTAATACCACATTTGCTTTTTCTTCGGTACGTTCTAAACGTGTTCCATCGGGTGCGCGTAAACGCAACTGGAACTGACTTGAGTTCACTCTTGGCAAAACATCGCGGCCAATATTAGCCAGTAATAGTGCCGCTAAACCGATAATGACCACCAAATAAACCAAAACAACAGATTTTCGGTAAGGCAGTATCCGGTCAAGGAAGCGCATAAAACGGTTACGGAACTTATCGAAGAAACCAATTTTACCATTGCCATTAAAATCTTCACGTTCAACCAGCACTCTTTTCTGGTTCAGGGTATCTTTTTCCGATTCGAGTGTAATGCCCGTTGCTGCAAAATCAGCTTCATCCTGCGTAATATCAGGGTGATGTTCACTGCCTTTTTTAGGATGTGCAACCATCAGCCAGTTGGCCATAATCGGTACGAATGTTTGCGATAAGAGGAATGAAACCACCATCGAAAAACCAATTGCCAATGCCAACGGTAAGAATAATGCCCCTGGGATCCCAGTCATGGTAAAAGCAGGTGCAAATACGGCAAGAATACAAAAGAGAATTAACAATTTCGGAAAAGCGATTTCTTTACAGGCATCCCAAATGGCCAGCGCCTTGGGTTTGCCCATGTCAAAATGCTGGTGGATGTTTTCTATGGTTACCGTCGATTCATCTACCAAAATACCGATGGCCAAAGCCAATCCGCTCAGCGTCATAATGTTGATCGTTTGTCCGAATAATTTCAGGAACAAAACACCAGCAATAATGGATGTTGGAATGGTGAGGATTACAATCAACGCTGCACGTTTATCGCCCAGGAAAAGTAAAACCATCAGTCCTGTTAATATTGCACCAATAGCGCCCTCACTGATCAGGCTTTTTACCGCATTGATTACATAAACAGACTGGTCGAACTCGTAAGAAAGTTTGACATCCTCTGGTAAGGTATTTTGGATGTTCGGTAGGTTTTTCTTTAAGTTTTTAACCACATCCCATGTGGAGGCATCTCCGGATTTAGCGATACTTAAATATACCGAACGTTTACCGTTGATTAAGGCATAACCTGCTACTAAATCGGCTCCGTCTTTAACGGTGGCTACATCGCGAAGCTGCAAATTTTGTACACTGCCTTTAAATAAGGGAATGTTCTCAAAATCTTTAACCTTTTTAATCGTATAATTGGTTGGTGTGATGTAGTTTTTATCGCCAATCCTTACATTTCCTGAAGGCGCAGTCTGGTTATTTAGCCTGATGGCTTCAACTACCTGGTCTACCGTTAGGTTATGGGAGCGCAAAAGGGAGGGATTTACATTGATTTCTATCGTTCTCGGGCTACCACCAAAAGGGGCAGGAGAAAGCAAACCTGGTATAGCGGAAAAACTGGGGCGCACATAAGTATTGGCCAGATCCTGCAATTCGTTGTTGGTACGGATAGGACTGCTTAGTACCAATTGCCCAACCGGAAGGGATGAAGCATCAAAACGAATCACAAACGGCGGTTGCGAACCTGGCGGGAAAATGGCCTGGGCTCTCGTAGATAGCGCACTTAACTCTGCTGCTGCCTGGGCCATGTTGGTACCTTCGTAATAGGTTAATTTCATTAACATTAAACCCTGGGTGTTTTTGGTTTCGATACTTTTGATGCCATTTGCAAAAAGCAGGATGTTAACATATTGCTTGCCGAAATAAGCCTCCATCTGGTCGGGTGTGTAACCACCAAATGGGTGCGCAATATAAATTACCGGAAGGTTCATTTGCGGAAGGATATCAACCTTGATCTGGTTGATGGCCCCAATACCGAAAAAGAACAGTCCAGCTACTAAAACTAAGATGGATATGGGTTTGCGGAGTGCGAAACGTATTAAATTCATTTATATAGCCAGGTTAAAATTCGTTGATAAATATGTCGTAATTGCCCAAAGCAGCCGATTTTAACAGCAGGGCCTGCCAAACGTTGGTAAAGGCAATATCCCGATCGGTTTCGGCACGGTTTAAGGTAAAAAGGGCCTGTGTAAGATCGACCAGTGTAGTGAGCCCGTTTTTATACAAAATGCTCCTTTGCAGATAAGCATCAGAGGCTGCTTTTACCTGAACAGGTGCTTCCCTGTAATTGGCCAAAGCATTGGTTAATTTAGTTTCGGCAAGTGCAAGCTGTGCTTTCAACTGTTGATCAACAAGGTTATATTCTTCCTTTAAGCCCTGACTAATGTATTCCTGTGCACGTACCTGCGGACGGTTTTTAAGTAAGGTTGACAGGTTCCAGGTCATTCCTATGCCAATCAAATAGTTTCCGCGCGTAGGATTGATGCCATCGGCATAACTGGTAGAATAGGCAGCCTGATCTAAAGCATAGCCTGGGCTGAAACCGGAACCACGGCCTTGCATCACACCGAATAAGGTAAACGTTGGGTAATATAATTTTCTGAAATAATTAACCTGTTGCTGGCTAACATCAACACGATTTTGGTAAAACTTTAACAATGGATGTGAGCTTTTGATCACTGTATCTTCGAGCAAATTGCCAGGGATACGTGTAATTGAAGCAGTGTCTAGTTCGTATGAGGTTGCGGTTAATCCCATTAAAACGCCTAAACGGTTAGCTTGTTCCTGTTCCAAATCTTTAGCTTTAGTTAGCGCGATTCTGGCATTAGAAACTTCAGCTTTTGCGAAAGAAGAATCAACTCCCGCAATTAATCCGTTTTTAGCCCTGATTACGGCTGTATTTTTAAAGGTAACAGCGCGATCAAGATTTTTCTGTTGCGATTTTGTTAACCTTTGCGCAGCCAGCAAATTTAAATAAGCGGCAGAAACACGTATTTCCTGTTGGAATTTTTCCTGTTCCAGGTCATTTTTGTCTCTTTGGTAAGCAGCGTCTGCAATTTTAATTCGTTCCCTGATTTTTCCAAAAGTGAAAAAATCCCAGTTTACGTTGGCCAGGTAGAGCCCACCAAACGCAGCATTCCAGTTTTGTTTGTCTAAAGCAGGACCTGAGGAAGCGGTTCCCAAACCACCGAGGCCATATTGCGGTCCGTTTTGGCCGTTAATGGTACCATAATCTTGTTGGGCGCTTAAACTGAAGTTAGGTAGATACTCTCTTTTGGCCTGTTGGATTGATGATTTTGATGCATTGGCATAATTATCTTTGGCCTTAATGGTGCCATAATTGGTAATTGCAGTGTTTACGGCTTGCTTTAAACTTAGCATTTGAGCACTTGCACCAATAGAGGAACTAATAAATAATAATAGTGAAGAATAAAATAAAGATATGCGTGGCATAGTGTATAATTTACACGGCAAATGTAAATTATGGCAGCAATTTCAAAGTATTCCGTTCAAATCAAAAATTATGCGAATCAAATAATAATAGAAATGTTACTTAAGGCTGCTATGTGGGCAATTTCTGTAAAATAAGAAGAGGCTGTATCATAAAAATGAAATTGTCATCCTGAAGGTTAATTAATTGTTTAAAATCAATATGAGTGACGTACAATTGTCTTCTCTTACCCTACGCGCGGTCTTGCCTCGGCTCGCCGCCGCCGAAGGGCTCTTTCTTTTTGGCATCAAAAAGACCAGCGAAGCTAGCTTGAATGCCATTAAAAATATAAACACATATGAAAAAACAAAAACTGCCGGCTGAAAATTTTTCTTTCGAAGCTGGTAGGTTGGCTTGAACAGTGCAGCCCGAAAAATTTGTTAGGCCGGATTTAAGTAGAACGGGGATATCATGCTATGGCCTAGCTGGTAGAATACTAAATTAATTAAAATGTTGATTAATAATGATTTGCAAAATAACGTCAATGGTAGCCTGTCGAAGACTTGTTTAAATATCTCGTAAGACGTTTCGACTGTTTGTCCCGATTCTTTGTATCGTGTGGACACGATTGCATTCACCACGCGTCATTCCCGCGAAAACGGGAATCTTAAAGCTTCAGATCTTGCTAATTAAACTTTCTTGTTGCATTAAGATTGCCAGTCAAGCTGACAATGACGGTCGACGCTAACAATATTGCATAAGATGCGTCCACACGGTAGGATTCTTAAGGAGGTTCAACATAACAAATTCGAACGGAATTACAAATATGATACAGCCCGTTATTAACAAGACGTTATGATTCCTCTGTATAACTTTTAAAATTATCCAGAATTGCCTGCCATCCGCCACGTTGCATTTCGATGGGGTTGGTCGATTCGGCATCGAAAGTTTCTGTTATCCTGGTTTGTTCGCTTAATGCATCAAAAGTAATGCTTACCGTTCTGCCATCTTCCATGGTATATTCGATTTTTTTATGCTGATCGACCGTAGTATAGGTGCCGCCGAAATCAAAACTCATACTGCCATCTTTTGCGGCCATGGTACTTTTAAATTTACCGCCAACTTTTAAATCATTTTCCGAATAAGGCGTATGCCAATCTGGTGAGGCAAAGGCCCATTTAGTAATGTGGTCTGGATTATTCCAAAATTCCCAAACTTTTTCTACGGGTGCATTTACTGTCGTTTCTACGGTGATCGATATTTTATTTTCCATGTTTTGAAGGTGTTTAATTTTTTAATAAAATTATGGGAAATTTAACAACTCAGAAAGCGTAAATGCGACAAAATAGGTGGTGATATCCAACTATTCTTCAGTTGAGTTATGCTTAGGGAAATAGTAAGCGCATATAAAAAAGATTGCACACAGATAAGTACTGCGTGCAATCTCTATATGAATAATTCAGAAATCACTGAATTAAAGGGACCCTAACTTAATATTAGTGCAAATCCGTATAAATAAAAGTAACTGTGTCTCTGGATACCAAGCCGCTCATATTTCCGCCTGTGTAAACTGCTTTATAACTTGATCCTTTTTTTAGATCGTAGGCTTTAAGTAAATCGGCATTTGCAACAAGGCTATCACCTGGATTTACTTTGGTATAACTAGAGGCCGGAGGTGGCATTACTCTTTTGGCCATTGCACCTTTGTATGGGGCTTCTTCTCCTTTTTCGTTGGTAATGCTTAAATAACTGCTCATTAAAGGCTCGAAGGGGGTATGCCAGATACAGAAGCTTTTGGTGCTATCGGTATTGTTATGTACTACAAACCTCAGCAGCAGTGGATCGCCGGTAGCTACATTACCATTTATTTTTAATTTAACCTCAAGCGAATCGGTTTTATTGGAAGTGCTTTGAGGAATACTATCGCTTTTACTTGTTGCGGTATTTCTGGTGGCCTCGCTGCAAGCAGAAAATAATACTAAAATTGCAGGGATAATTAATTTAATGTTTTTCATCGGTATTTTTTTTAATAAGCAAATGAACGTTGATATTGTTTGAATTATTGAACTAAAACGATTAAGTGGTGCAAGTATATTGAATTATTCGCAGATTGCAGTACGGCATATCTGGGTTTCATCCCGTTTTACTTTGCCTGCGTCTTCGTGTTCACTACAGAGGTACTATTTTTGGCAGGGTGCTTACCTGCACGAGCCTTTGTTTATAAACCCGGTAGCAGCGGTAGCCCCCGATTCTTCATTGGGGCTATAGCGAATAACGGGGCTGCTGGTTCTGAAGAGCTACTGAACGATCGTTTTCAAAAAAAATAATTACTAATCTGTGGCAAGCTTTTCTTTATATGGAGAGCAATTTGGTACTGCTATTCTTGTTTCTCCCCGCTTTCCGTTTTGCTTCGCGTCCACTCAAATCGGGTCTAGGTGGCCCAGCCTGTAATAAGATTATAGGCTGGGTGGACAAGCATGAGGAATAATTTATTTCATAAAGATCAATATTAATGAAGTGTATTTATTGAATTGATAGGAGGCGAGGAATCGTCATTGCGAGGAGGAACGACGAAGCAATCTTACAACGATCGCTATCAGCGTGTGCATTAAGATTTATCGAATTATATTTTTATGTAGCAAGCTTTGTTCAATAAACCCGGTGGCAGCGGCAGCCCCCGATTCTTCATTGGGGCTATAGCGAATAACGGGGCTGCTTTTTCCGATTAATACTAAACGCTCATTTTCAATTAAAAAACTATTAGGAGAGCAATGCCAGTACAACATATCTGGGTTTCCTCCCGCTTTCCGTTTTATCCCGATGAATTATCGGGATGCTCACTCCAATCGGGTCTAGGTGACATGGCCTCTATTCAGATGATCGGCTAGGCGCTGAAAGATGCTAATTGTCTGCAGCCAGTTTTTTCTTTCTCCTAAACCTTTTCACCTGGCCCATATGCTCTGTCGGGATGTTATCTCCCAGTAATTTACCCCAGGGTTTAAGTCCGTCAATACGGTCAAAGATGATTTTCATTACCGCAATAAATGGAATGGAAAGGAACATGCCGGGGATACCCCAAAGTGCAGCGCCCATTAATACAATAACAATTGAAATAAGGGCGTTGATTTGTACTTTACTTGACACAATGCGTGGTACAAGAATATTATTATCAATAAACTGGATCAGCGCATAAGCGCCTATAATTAAGAGTTGGGTAGTAAAACCATCCTTCGTTAAAGTTGCCATTAACACCGGTAAGGCAATTGCGATAATGCCGCCAATGTAGGGCAATAGGTTTAGTATTGCGCCTATAACGCCAATTAAAATGGCATTTGGTACGCCAAGGATAAGCAGGGCGGCAGAGTTCATTACGGCAACAATAGAAGTTTCGATCAATAAGCCTACAATATAACTTTGGATGGCCGCTTTCGTTTCGCCTAAAATTTCGGCAACTTTTTGTTTATTTTCTTCTGAAAACACTTCATAAATGAAGTTTAAAATGAGCGTTTTGTATAATAAAATTAGAAAAGTATAAACCGGGATCAGGAAAACCACACTTAAAACCCCCAACAAGCCATTAAGTGTCTGGCCAATTAAGGCTTTACTGCCATTGGCTGCATCATTAAGCATTTGCGTCTGCTTTTGTGTTGAAATGCCGAAGGTACCTTGTAACCAAGCCCTTATTTGCTCAAGCAACTGCGATAATTTTTGTTTAATGCTATCCAGGTCATCAAAAAAGTGCGCTACCTGTGATGACAAAAAATAGAGTACGGCAACCACCACCAGCAAACCGATGAGCATAGAAAGTATAATACTGACTATTTTGGGCATTTTTCTTTCGAAACGATTGGTTAATGGGTTGAGTAATATGGCAATCAGGGCGGCAAAAGCAAGCGGCACAAGAATATCTCTCAGCACACTCATTATAAATACCGTAATTACTAATCCTAAAAGAATTACAGGCGCTTTAATATAAAATGGGTAGGTTTTAAGCATTTTTTAGATAAGTTAACCGTTCAACAACCTAAAAGGTAATCAAATTGTTTTAAAGTTTTTAGCCGTTTAAGGAGTAAGTAAGAAAGGTATCATTTTTTTTGGTCTCAACTCGCAAAAATGGTAAACAATAGCAAACTTATTTTATAAATTTAACACCACATCATCATGATTAAAATTACCATGAAAAATAACTTTTTGATAACCGCCTGTTTGTTTTTGTTTAGCCATGTTTTAAGTGCTGCAGAGGTAGATACTGCTTTAACCTATAGCAAATCGATGAACAAAAATATTAAAGCTGTGGTAATTAAGCCCGATAGTTATAAAACCGGAAAAAAATATCCGGTGGTATATTTGCTACATGGCGCGGGGGGAAACTATGCAGAATGGGTTAAAAAAGTGCCTGGGATTAAAAACCTGGCCGATCTATATCAATTTATAGTGGTATGCCCTGATGGGAATGTAACGAGTTGGTATTTCGATAGTCCGGTAGACCCCGAATGGAAATACGAAACTTATGTGGCTAAAGAATTGGTGAGCTATGTTGACGAACATTATAAAACCATTGCTGAAAAAAAGGGCAGGGCCATAACGGGTTTGAGTATGGGCGGACACGGTGCGTTATACCTCGCAATTAAGCATCAGGATGTTTATGGTGCAGTGGGTAGCATGAGTGGTGGTGTAGATATTAAACCTTTTCCAAATGGATGGAATATTTCAAAAAGGTTAGGACCAGAGGATGAATTTCCAGAGCGGTGGAAACAAAACAGCGTAATTGATATGATTTATCGTATTAAACCCGGATCCCTTGCTATTGCCATTGAATGTGGGACAGAAGATTTCTTCTATAAAATGAATGTACGTTTGCATGATGAACTTTTATATCAAAATATTCCTCACGATTTTAGTACCAGGCCGGGTGTGCACAATTGGGATTACTGGGCCAACGCTATTAAATTTCAGTCTCTGTTTTTAAGCAATTATTTTAACACAAAGCCTTAACATTTAGGCGGCAAATTGTGCATTTATTTTATTAATCAGGTTACTGACATCGAATGGTTTAGCGATGAAATCGTTAGGAGTGCAAACATTACCTTTGCTATCTTTTAAATTATGACTGGCCGAGATCATGATTACTGGTATGTGTAATGTTGATTGATCTGATTTAAGTAAATTGCAAAGATCTCTGCCATCGAAGGCGCCCAGCATCACATCAAGCAGAATTAAATCAGGTTTAAATTCGTTGATCCGTTTGCTAAAATGGCTTACATCCATTAATCCACTGATGTTGTAGCCTTCCAGCTTTAAAATCAATTCTATTACCTCTAATATTTCCTCATTATCATCAACCACTAGTATTTTTTTCATTTTCTTGCTACCCATCGGGTTATTTAGTGCATTAATGTTTTGTAAATTACTGTTTTAACAAAATTAACCTTAAAAAGTTTCAATATGTAAATAATAATCAATAATAGTAAATGTTCTGCTTTTGTGCGGCTAATTATGCATTAGAACCAACATATCATTTTAAGTAAAAATTAACTTTTAGATTACATACAAAATAAAGACTTACCATATTTTTGACCGTTCTCGAAATCTTATTTATAAAACAGGAAACGAAGATTTAAAACCAAAAATGAAATACTTAGTCAAAGAAATCAGTGACGGAAACTGCGATATTACTTTGTTGCCAGAAAACCTGAATGATAGAAATCTTTTAGCCGAAACTACGAAAGGCCTTCAGCAAGATGATCAGGAAGCTATCCAATCGCATTATGAACATGCTTTAAAGAATGAAGTTCATGGCAATGCTGCATTTGTTTCTCTAAATAACGAAGAAAGCAATTATCCGAAAAGAGTAAATGTGAATTACCAGATTATTTTAAGCTGAATTAGCTTAATTTACTGCGAAAAGGCTTTCTTTACTATTAAAGAAAGCCTTTTTTGTTTTATTTCTAACTTGTAATATAAATTCTTCTCCAGTCGGGTTACATAAAAAGCTTTTTTTATTGCGTTAAGGTTTTAATATTTGATATTTGTTTGTCATTATGAAATTAAAAGGGAAATAATTTTGATAAATGACCATATTTGAGCCTAATTAGAACATCGTTCTTATTGCTTAGTATATTTGGAAATGAATTGTGTTTCTGGATAATACTTAGGTGAACACTAATTGATGCTAAAATAGTTAAGCGGAAACTTAAAACCATACACATACATTTTGTTTTAGCCTGACTAGCAAGCAAGAATGTGCGGCTAATGAATAACAGAAAGGCAGCAATGCTGATCAAAAGAGCAGCCATACATCACGAGCTTAAAACAACTAAATAAAAAAAACACAAGTAATGATAACTTTAAACCACACCAACCTTGAACCATCATATGCCATAGGGATTGATGTTGGCGGCTCTGCGATCAAATGCGGTGTAGTAAACGAGCAAGGAGAAATTTTGTATTCCACGCTGATTCCGCTAAAAAAAGCAAAAACTCAGGGTTCAATTATTGCACTTATTGTGGAAGCGATCCAAACCTGCGCAGCAAAAGTGAAACATCCTGTTTTAGGTGTGGGAATAGGATTTCCTGGAACGATATACAATAATAGAATTATTGCCGGTGCTGATAATCTGCCGGGTTTTAAACAACTGGCCCTGGGCGAAATCCTGCAGGATGTAACCCGTTATAACGTTATTATGGATAACGATACCAATTTGATGGGGCTGGGGGAGATGTGCTATGGTGCTGCTAAAGATTGTGGTGATGTGGTTTTTCTTACCGTTGGTACAGGGATTGGGGGAGCTGTTATGATTGACAATAAACTGTATGGCGGATTTAGAAATAGGGGAACAGAATTGGGACATATTATTGTAGAACATAATGGTTTAGCCTGTGTGTGTGGCATAAAGGGATGTTTAGAAGCCTATGCTTCAGTAACTGCATTATTAAAACATTATCGATTTATTCATCCAGGCATACCCGAAACAGCAGAAGTTGATGGCCGTTATATTATAGATAAATACCTGGCTGGTGAAGAGTATGCCCTGAAAGCTATGGGGCAGCATTTCGATTATCTGGCAACAGGAATCACCAGTTTTATTAATATTTTCAGCCCTGAAAAAATTGTAATTGGAGGTGGCATAAGCGAATCTGGAGCCTTTTATGCGAGAGAAATAGAACGTAGGATCAAGACCTTAGCTGTTCCGGTATCATCAGCCAATGCCTTGGTTGTTCCGGCAAAATTGGGCAATAAAGCAGGCTTACTGGGCTGTGCAGCAAATGTCTTCCGAAAATTTAAAGCATTCGATTATGCAGCCACTTAAATTGCAATAGGAGATTGGGAACATAAATATGGGATTTGCATCCTGACAGAGGAAAGCTTATTTGCCGTTATTCCTTATCCTGCACAGTCCAAACCAGGTCTTGCGTTTGATACCCCAGGTCATTTGCTTTTCTTAAGTAATCAGCCTTTATTGCATCTGGGATATACTTTGTCCGCGAAAGTATCCAAAGATAATTTAGGTTATTACCAGCTATCAGGGCGTACTGGTAATCTTTGTCGATATCAATTACATTGTAACCGGCGTAAAACGGACCGAAAAAGGAGACTTTTAACCTTGCTTCGTCATCACTTTTAACAAATTTGGCTTTTCCAATGCTTTGTTTCCATTTGTTTTTTACCATATCATATCCCTTATTGTCGACATTGATAGACCCGTCATCATTTTTTGAATAGGTAGCAGTCACATTCTTCAGGTTTTTTTCGAACTTGAAATCCATTCTGGCAATTTCGTGCCAGGTACCCAGATATTTATCCTTATTAAATGGCTTAACTGCTGATGCACCCTTAGGGATTGAAACCTTACAGCTTGCATAGGCCGCCGCTATGATCGCTAATGTTGCTAACAAAAGCGTATTCCTGTATTTTGTTGTCATTATGGTAATTTAAATAACTGCAACAATGGGGAGTCACAAATGTTTGGGCCTTCAGATAAGATTGAAAATTATTCAGGTTCCAATAAGTTTTTTAAGAGGCATTTTTGGGCTGCAACAGATAACATGTTCTCAGTTCTTCGCTCATTTTGCACGCCACACAAATGGGCGTTACAGATTGGAAATGTTTTATGGCGTACCAGTACAATCGGTTGGCTATTCCAAGCGACCTGAAAGAGGGTGTCTGGTAAACGATCATTTAACCGTTTTTTTAAAAAGAACCTAAATGAAAAGGGTTGCCCTTTTTTGGAGCAACCCTTTTTATAATATGGGATAATCCCATCCGTACTCGGGGCGGGAATCGAACCCGCACGCCTTTGAAAGCACAGGATTTTAAGTCCTGCGTGTCTACCAGTTCCACCACCCGAGCATTAGCCTGTTCCGAAATCCTTCGGTAGGTTAACTTTAAAATAAATGCCTTCTGGTAGGAAGGCATTTAGAGCGAAAGACGAGATTCGAACTCGCGACCCCGACCTTGGCAAGGTCGTGCTCTACCAACTGAGCTACTTTCGCAAATTAATACATGTGTTGTATTCCTTTGGGGTTGCAAATATAGGAATTAAACTTTTTGAATCAAAAAAATAAAATAAATTTTTAAAATAAAATTGTTAATGCTTCAAAATCAATGAAATAAAAATAAAGTCTTATTGAAAAGGATCGCAGCCTCGTCGCACATGATCAGTAAGCATTGTAAAGCCGGCGCAACATATAAGAAAGCGTTTTAATAACTGATTATTGTCAAAACGGAATTGAAATACCGAATAGATGGGATTTGTCTTGGTAACAGGATTAGAATTCCCCTGTTCTGCTTGGACAGGGGATGCTGCATTATCCCTTCTTTTTTTGTAATACCTGCGGTTTTATTTTAGGCGTATAGTAAGGGTTGATTTATTGTTGCTGACTGTGATACTGTCTTTCGCCAATAATTTAACATTCTTAAGAGAAACATCACCAAGTACATAATACTTTCCTGGGATCATATTTGGAATAGAGACCTTGCCAGAAACATTGGTCAGTACGCTGTAATTACTGTTTTCGCAGGTATCCCTGGTAAAAAGTACTTTACTGGTAAACAGGCAGACTTTGCCATTTGGAACAGCACTTCCAAATTGGTCCACAAAAATAATTTCAAGCAGATTACTTGGAGAAGTATCGGGCAGTTTTAGTTTTAATGATTGTTTTTCAACTTTATCCGATACCTGAAAACTGCCTTTCTGTATGTATTCGGCCCCTTTTATTGTGATTTTGGAAAGAAAGTAATAAGGGCCACTCTTGATTCCAAACTGGCTGACATTTCCGTTAACATCAGATTTTAAAGAATAACTGCTTCCATCACAGGTTGTATTGTTGTAAGGGATCGGACTTGAGAATATACAGACATCGGCACCTTTCAGCCTATTTCCCAAAGAATCTGAAACAGTAAAGATGATACCGTTCTGTCCGGTCATTGAGATACCGGCCTTTAAGGCCAGCTTGTTATTGGGCAATTCGATAGCGGAAGAATCAGCTGTATATAGTGTCCCATCAATAGTTTCAGAATAGCTGACCCTATATTTTTTTCCTGGAGCAAGTGGACTAAACTTAAAATAGCCTTCCTTATCCGTTATGGTACTTAACAGGTAATTTAACCTGTCCGCTGAGTCGTCGTATGATATTGTAACCGTTTTTCCGGCGAGCCCCTGGGATCTAACCGATTGTTTTACGGTGTCGGTGAGAAAAAGCCTGCCATATAAGTATGAAGGATCTTTTGAGAGATCTTCGTCTTTAAGCTTGTTGTATTTTTTGCATGCTGAGAGGCAAAAAAGCAGCGCGATAAGAATAATCAGATTTTTCATTTTGGGTTTATTTAAAGAGTCCTATTGCTTTGCCTATGGTAACTGGTTCAAGGTTTAACGAGGTGAAAAGTCCTGCATATGAAATGCCCGATGCCTTTTCCGCTACTGCATTGTTGATGATCTTAAATCTGTTGTTTTTATAAAAATGTGCGCCTGCGATCAGTTTAACGCCAGGAACTACATCATAAGAAATTCCGGTATAGTAATTTTCAAGTGCTTTTTTTAAACTAAGGCCAACATATAAGGAAAAGCGCTCTTCTGTATTTTTTAATAGCCTGTCGTTAAGTTTATTTAACCTGTTTACGAAGTACCAATGGAGTCCGGCCTGGAACTGAAATTTATCTCCAAGTTCAGTTGTCGGTAGATCACTGCCAGTATTTGAGGTGATATTATAATCAGAAAAAGTATATCCGATGCCGACACTCAGATCAAATAGCTGGGTTTTTACCAGTTTAAAATCAGATCTGGCAACTTCCTTTAACTTAGTACTGCCAATCGTCGCCTCGGCTAATGTGTATGACAGTTTTTTCGGTGCTGAAGGCATTTCTAGAACAAAGATTTTGCTATAGTACATTGCTGTTGTGTCCGTTTTTTCAGTTAGATCTCCTGGAGGCAAGGATCTGTGGCTGATGCGCAGATAGGCGATAAGTGTTCTGTTTTTGTTGATATTTAATTCTTTTAGCTCATTAAGTTCCGTTGCTCTTTTTCTGATCTTTTCTTTGAATGCATTAAATCTTCCCATCATTTTTTCAATTCCAGGTTCTATGGCAGAAAGTGAACTGTAATCCAGAAAGAAATATTGATCGCTATTTACGAATCCTTCAAGGAGTTTTTCAAACAGGGGTGAAATGTCTTTTAATTCATTGATGTTTTCATTGCCGAACTGACTGATCCATAATATCCTTTTTTTATCTTCTTTCAGGTCTTTATTGGTTAAGGGAACCAAAATTCCTTCTATCTCGATCGCAGTAACTGGCTGTTTCGGTATACCTGATAGCGTTGATATACTTGAACTCATTTTCAACCTATCGTAATTTTTTAGTTTAACGGCAAAGTTGATCGAGTCGTCTTTCGTTTTGCTAGGTATATTGTATTTTATGTCTGGTAAGCGATCTGGATTGAGCAGCTCGGTGATCTTGCCAATGGTGGCAGAGTTGGAAAGTCCTAATGAAGTTATCGCGCCTATCTTTTCTGCAATGGTATTAATTTCGCTGATCGCCCTGCTTTCGTAATTTAGGTCTTTTTTTTCTGGGGTCAAGAAAATTGTTTTGTTGGCTGGGATATTATGAATGGGAACAACTAGCTGTAAACCATTCTGGACATACCCGTTCTTAAACTCGTTTTTTCTTTCTTTTACTCTTACCAGTTCGTCTTCAAGCATGTTGTACTGGATCATCAGAGTGTCCGGTCTCCTTTCCGGTATTTTCACAGGAAGGATGATCTTGTTGAAAGCTTTTTTAGTTGTTCTGAAAACATCATAAGCCTTTAGTTTTTCAAGTGAATCCTGAAGTTTTTTCTGGGCCGATCCAAAAAATAGATTTGGCTCATCATTTGGATAACGTTTTTCTTTTAGTGTCGAAGGAAGTGGATTGATCCTTATGTTACCTTCATTAAACCAAAGCCATTTTCTAACAAAAAGTGCGGTGTCAATCCATTTTGTGAGCGGCAGATTTTTTGGGGTTATTCTATCTATCTCTTTCTTTATCTCAGAAATCTCCACTTGATCGTAATTGAATATATTCTGCTCTGCTACATCGATTTTTTTATCTAGGATGCCAGTGAGGGTATACCATTTTTCAAGCTTTCGCCAGTTATCGAGGTATTCAGTATTGATTTCAGCTGTCTTAATCCATTTGTCTGTATTGTAGTCTTTTTTGTAATTCTCCAAAAGATATTGTGCCAGTCTATCATATTTGTACAATATGAACTCTTTTCTGTCATTCTTGTCGTTGCCTAGTTGGATTGTAAACGGATTTTTTTTTATGAGCCTGTCGATTCTATATATTTCTGGAAGATAACCTAAGTTTTTTTGCGGAAGCGTTCCTGATTTTAAATACTTTCTTAAAGTATTTAGATCAGTAAGATAATCGTCGATAAATTTGTGCCCCCATATTTCTGCGTAACTGGACTTCAGATTTGTGGAGTCGTTCTTAATCCTAAAGATTGTCCGGTCAATTTTTTCAAGCAATACTTTTTTTGCCTCAGCTTCGGCATCTTTATCATACTGCAGTATTGGAGCCTTTAGATTGATTTTTGGGTTGTAAAGGGTATTAGAATCTAATGGAATAAGTTTCCCTGTACTATCGATCACTTGGCCTTTAGAAAGCTTGGGTAGAAAAAATGAAAGGATAAAAAAAAGGAAAATGGCAGCTTTTAGGGACTTTGTCCCTAGTTTTTTTAGCGTTAGTCTGTTGTACATAGTTGAGCGTTTGGTTTGTACCTCCAAAAAAAATATGATTAAAATTCAGTTTGTATATGTCTCTGGATCTTTACCAAGTTATAAAGAATTATTCTATACAGGAATACCTAGTAATGGGTATTTTTATGTATGATGTGTTAGGGCGATATAGGAATTCTTTCCAATCGAAAGGGATAAAAAAGCAGTGAATTTCGGACGCTATGTTCTCTCCGCACCTCCGAGGAGAAATCCAGTATTTTGAGCGAGATCAAAAAAATAAATACAGGAAATCTTCAGAGGCACGGTTTGATTCTAAAATTATTACCCGCACAGGTTAACATATCTCCAATTTTTGATAAGCCGATCTACCAGATCAGCATTCTAGGACGGTTGAGGGGGTGATCATGCATCTTTTTCAAAAAATAAAACGAATAAATAGGAGGGGAGATTTAGTTGTTAAACAAAAAAACCTTTCATTTCTGAAAGGTTTTCATTCGATTTTTTTGTGTGTACTCGGGGCGGGAATCGAACCCGCACGCCTTTGAAAGCACAGGATTTTAAGTCCTGCGTGTCTACCAGTTCCACCACCCGAGCATTAGCCGCTGCCGATCTCCATCGGCTTGGTTAACTTTAAAATAAATGCCTTCTGGTAGGAAGGCATTTTGGAGCGAAAGACGAGATTCGAACTCGCGACCCCGACCTTGGCAAGGTCGTGCTCTACCAACTGAGCTACTTTCGCATTTACAAAACTGATGTTGTTGTTTCGTTTTGGTGATGCAAATATAGGCAGATTTATATTTCTGTCAAGAGATTTCTTGTTAAAAATTTAATATTTAATTTAAATTGCTGGCTTTCAGTACCAGTAAAATTAAATCAGTTTCAAAACCTTTTGCCTGAAGGTAGCTCATCAGCTTATTTTTCCGTTTGAACGCATCATTTTCAGCCAGACTTTCTGCTTTTTTAACCGCTAATTTTTCTATCGTTTGCAAATAATCATCTTCATCTATACTGTAAATTGCTTTTTGTAAAATTTTATCAGGAACGCCTTTCAATTTTAAACCCTGTTTAATTTTAACCCGGCCCCAATGTTTGATGTTGAATTTGCCCGATGCATAACTTTTGGCAAACCTTTCTTCATTCAAAAAATTATTGATGATCAGGTCCGTAATAATTTCTTCCAGTTCATCTCCCCGCATGCCCCATTCTACCAGTTTGTACCGCACCTCTTTTTGTGAACGTTCCTGGTAAACGCAAAAACTTTCCGCTTTGGCCAAAGCTTGTTTTTTATCTAATAATACTGCCTCTTGTTTACCGCTTTTCATAATTAATTACTGAAATTCGTAAAAATAAAAGCGATTACCGTATTTTTCTGAATATAATACAATGCAAAATCCAATATATACCGTTGCCAGAATAGCCGAAATTTTAAATGCCGCTCCAAAATTAGTTGATGGTGAGGCAATTATTCGTTACCTGATAATTGATAGCCGTTCCGTTTTAGTGCCAGAAAATTCTATGTTTTTTGCTTTGTCTTCGCACCGTGATGGACATGAATTTATTAAAGATGCCTATGCAAAAGAAATCAGAAATTTTGTAATTACCGAAGCGAAATACATTCACGAATATCCAGACTGCAATTTTTTATTGGTAAATGATGCCTTAAAGGCGCTACAACAATTAGGCGCTTATCATCGGAATCAATTTGATTTAAAAACAATAGGTATTACGGGCAGCAACGGGAAAACTATTGTTAAAGAATGGTTATATCAGCTTTTGGCAACCGATTTTAATATTGTTAAAAGTCCGAAAAGTTATAATTCGCAAATAGGAGTGCCGCTTTCGGTATGGCAGATTGAGGCTGATGATACCTTAGGCATTTTTGAGGCTGGTATTTCTGCAGTAGATGAGATGCAGCATTTAGCAGGAATTATCCGTCCTGAAATCGGAATCTTAACCAATATTGGCGAAGCACATGCGGAAGGATTTGGTTCTAAAAAAGAAAAACTCACAGAGAAACTGAAGCTCTTTGCAGCATCTGAACTATTTATTTACTCGCCTGAATACGTAACCGAAGTACGTGCGAAAGATTTGCCCGGTAAGAAAAAGTTTAGCTGGAGCAGCAAGCAGCTTGCTGACCTGCAGATTACTACTGTTGAACCCATTGAAGGGAATTGCTATTTAAGGGCCATTTATCAGAATATGGAAATAGAGTGTATGTTGCCATTTAAAGATAAAGCCTCGATAGAAAATGGCATGATCTGCTGGGCAACTTTATTGGCTTTAGGTTATACCCCTGAGCAGGCCGATCTGCGTTTGGAGAAACTGAGCCATGTAAGCATGCGTCTTGAACTGAAAAATGGTATTAATCAATGTTCCATCATAGACGATTCGTATAGTGCTGATATTTCTTCATTGGCAATAGCGCTGGATTTTTTAAATCAACAGAATCAGCATCCTAAGAAAACCGTTATCCTTTCCGAATTATTCGAAACCGGGAGAGAGGATCTTGATTTATATACCGAAATAGCCGGATTGCTCTCTCAGAAAAAGATAAACAGGTTAATTGGTATCGGAACACATATTTCGCGTTATGCCGATCTTTTTAATTTCGAAACCCAGTTTTTTGAGGATACCAATGCTTTTGTGGAGGCTTTTCCGGGTTTACAGTTTAACCACGAAACCATATTGGTAAAAGGAGCCAGGCGCTTTGAATTTGGACGCATCAGTAAACTGCTTACCCAAAAAATACACGACACGGTTTTAGAGATCGACCTGAATGCCATGGTAGGCAACCTGCAGTTTTACCGTTCCAAAATTAAGCCTGGCGTTAAAATCATGGCCATGGTGAAGGCCTTTTCGTATGGAAGCGGAAGTTTCGAAATCGCCAATTTATTGCAGTTCCATAAGGTTGATTACCTGGCAGTTGCTTATGCCGATGAAGGTATTGCTTTGAGGAAAGCCGGAATTACGCTGCCTATTATGGTGATGAGTCCTGAAGAATCTGCTTTTGAAGCGATTATCAAACACAGGCTCGAACCTGAAATTTATAGTGTAGAGATTCTGAACAGCTTTTTAAACGCGCTATCCGATTATGATTTCGATTATCCCATCCACATTAAAATAGATAGTGGCATGCACCGCTTAGGTTTCGATCAAGTGGAAATGGATGCCTTATCTGGTCTGTTAAAGGATTCGGCAAGGGTAAAAGTGCAGAGTATTTTTTCTCACTTAGTGGCTAGTGATGCTGCGGAACACGATGGATTTACACAACAACAGATTGAAAGATTTAAAACTATCGCTAATCAGTTGGTAAATGTTTTAGGCTATAAACCGCTGCTTCATATATCCAATACTTCCGGTATCTCGCGCTGGCCTGAAGCGCAGATGGATATGGTTCGTTTGGGGATTGGTTTATACGGTTTCGATTCTGCTTTAGCCAACAACCGCGGTTTACAAACGGTAATGGTACTTAAAACTACTGTTACCCAGGTGAAAACTTTGGAGGCAGGCGAAACCGTAGGTTACAGCAGAAAAGGTGTGATGGAAAATGGCGGAAAAATTGCCACTGTAAAAATTGGGTACGCCGATGGCTACACCAGGTATTTTGGTAATGGCATAGGTAAAATGTTGGTTAATGGCCATTTAGTGCCGGTAATAGGCTCAGTTTGCATGGATATGACCATGTTGGATGTTACTGGTATTGATGTAAAACCCGGTGATGAAGCCATCGTATTTAATCAGGAGCATACCATTATGCAGCTCGCCAAAGATATCAATACCATTCCCTATGAAATTTTAACCAATATCTCGCAAAGAGTTAAAAGGGTTTATTTTTATGAGTAAGAGCTATGCTAAATTGTTTAATTGATATATTGTTGGCTGTATAGCGTTAACAATTGAGCAATTAAACAATTCTAACCATATTTTTCCTAATTTTGCACCATGAATAAAGTCGGGAAAGCTATTTTAAACTATTTGATTAAAGGTTTATTAATTGTTGTGCCCATTGCCGTGAGTATTTTTATTGTGGTTTGGGCAGTTACAACAGTTGATAGCTGGTTGAATGTAAACAATATTTTAGGTGTAAATCCCAATACGGGCGAAAGCCGAAATATCCCGGGTTTAGGTTTGCTGACGGTTTTAGCCCTTATTTTGCTGGCTGGTATTTTTGTAACCAATTTGGTAACCGAACCTATGTACAATTGGTTCCAGCGGATGATGCAGCGGTTGCCATTACTTAACTTTATTTATTCATCCATAAAAGATTTAACAGAGGCTTTTGTTGGCGATGAAAAGAAATTTAACCACCCGGTGCTGGTAGAAGTAGAGGGAGGCTTAAAAAAGATTGGCTTTTTAACGCAGAACGATCTTCATAAACTCAATCTGCCTGATGAAGTAGCTGTATATTTTCCACTTTCTTATTCTTTTGCTGGCCAGCTTTGTATTGTAAGAAGAGATAAGGTGACTGATTTGCAGATGACAGCCGCTGATGCCATGAAACTGGTAGTAAGTGGTGGTGTAAGCGGACTTTAACCATTTCTAATCTGGCCTTAGCGTCTCGCTACGTGATGAAATAGTTCTTTAAAGGCGATATTAGTATTTCTATTGCCCTAGTGAGATGCTAAAACCACATCGTTTCGTCGTTATATCTGATGACTGCCCGCGCACAATAGCCCTGATGGAAATGGAAATCCCTTTTGGGTACCGGTAATTGTTGGTATAGAATAATTCCCAAAAGGATTGGAATGTACAGCAGGACCGGAACCGCCCTATTGATTACGGGTATTAGCGCTTCAAAAAGAAACGACTTTAGTCTTAGTGTCTCGCTACGAGACTGAATAATTCTATAAAGTTGAGATTAATACTTTTTATTGTCTTAGCGAGATGCTAAGACCAGATTGGGATTGTCTTAGCGAGATGCTAAGACCAGATTGGGGTACTTTGGGATGTAGATCTCTCCATTCCGCTGCGCTTTAGTCGAGATGACGAATCTTTATATAATTAAAAAATACTCTTAAAAGTAAGCACGCAGAATATAAAAATAATCAGTCCAAAAATCAGCCTCGAATAGTATTCCCTTATAAAAAGGCCACATAGTACCAGCATATCATCCTCTACATTGGTATGGATCAATCCATTTCCTGTTGATGCATTAAACAGGATCTGTTTGTCTTTATGGTTATTTAACGACCAACGGCTTAACCAGCTGTTTTGATAACTCCAATCAAAATTTTCGCCAGAGGCAAATACAATTCTGGCTTTAAAACCCAGCCAATCATAAGTAATTACGGCCAAAACTTGATTCTGGTTGTCTAGAATTTTAGTTTCCGGTTTAGAAAACCCTTCACTTTTCAACAGGTAAATGCCTGCCTGAGTAGTGGCTATTGCCGTATTTTTCCACGAACCAAAATTGATGGAAAATTTTAAATAGCCATTGTTTATTACCTGATAATTACTATCAAATAAACCTTTTCTCCAACTTAATACCTGTTCCATCTCACAAAAGGGCTAAGTTTTTACTATTTATGGGCGAAGTATTGTTATTGTGATAATCGGCATGAAACATGCAATAACTAAAATGGCCTGTTTGTTATAAATCTGCTTAATAAACAGACCTGCTATGATTAGTAGTTCATTATCCGTATCAGACGATAATGTACCACTGTTGCTGCTGGAGTTATACATAATATGCTCATCCTTATAATTGCTTACCGTCCATTGCGAACCCCATAAACTTTTTGATTTCCATTCATACTGCTCACCGGATTTTAAGCTGATTACCGCTTTTGACTTCCAGGTATCATAATTAATCACCGCAACTACTTCATTTGTTTTTCTATCGATTACCTTTGTTCTCGATTGCCAGAAACCTTCGTTTACAAATTGATAGTTTTTATCTTCATACATGCTTTCTGCATCGCTTCTCCAGCTGCTAAAAGAAATCATACCTTTTTGAACACCATCTGCAAAAAGCTGAAAGTTTCCGTTAAGCCAATTGCTTTTCCAATTGATAAATTTCGACATATTAATTGCGTTTTATTTTAGATAGCAGTGTTCTTCAGTTGTTACAATAAATGAAGACATAAAAAAAGTGCTTATTGTTTGTAAGCACTTTTTCAGTTATCAATTATCAGTTTGCAATTTTCAGTTAGCCATACTAATGAACCAATGGCAAATGAACTATTAAACCAACCTAAAAATTCGGTTTAAGTACATATTTATCGTAGAAACGGAAAATATGCTCTGCGGCTTCTTCAGCGGTATCTACCAACCTGAAAAGGTTTAAATCTTCTTCGTGGATATTATGTTCTTTTTGAAGCATCGTACCTTTAATCCAGTCAATTAATCCACCCCAATAATCAACGCCCACCAATACAATCGGGAAACGGGCTATTTTGCCGGTCTGGATAAGAGTTAAGGCTTCAAATAGCTCATCCATGGTACCAAAACCACCTGGTAAAACCACAAAACCCTGGCTGTATTTCATGAACATCACTTTGCGTACAAAGAAATAATCAAACTCCAGTAATTTATTATGATCAATGTATTTATTGTGGAACTGCTCAAATGGCAACTCAATGTTTAAACCTACCGATTTCCCGCCGTTGGTATGGGCGCCTTTGTTACCGGCTTCCATAATACCCGGGCCACCGCCGGTAATAACACCGTAACCGCGATCGGTTAATAATTTACCACATTGTTCTGCCAATTGATAATATCTATGCGTTTGAGCGGTACGCGCTGAACCGTAAATGGTAACACATGGGCCAATTTTAGCCAGTTTCTCAAAGCCATCTACAAATTCGGCCATGATTTTAAAAATTTGCCAGGAATCTGTTACTTTAATTTCCTGCCAGTCTTTGTTTTCAAAAGCACTTCTAATTTTTTCTTCACTCGTCATATAAATAATGCTAAATATTAAAATTTGGTCTGCGCATCAGTTTTTTTGCTGATGAACAACAAGCCTATAAATGTGATTAAACCGTTAATTAAAATCAGTTCCACACTAAAAACGTAACCGCCCAGTAAAGTGGTCGAATTCGTTGCAAGCAAGTAACATAAAAAAGGTGATAATAAGCAAACTATTGGTACTAATTTATCGTGAAGACCACGTTTTTTTACAAATAATCCAAAACTATATAAGCCTAAAAGTGGTCCGTAAGTGTAAGAAGCAATGGTGAAAATTAAGCTGACTACTGATGAACTGTTCAGCGCATTGATTACGAGAATCACCAGGAACATCAAAATAGAAAAGGCCACGTGTACGGTATGGCGTTTTTTTACGGCGTCTTTGGCATTTACATTTTCTGCCTTCGCCATGCCTAAAAAGTCGACACAAAAGGATGTGGTTAAAGCGGTAAGTGCCGAGTCGGTAGTGGCAAAGGTTGCAGCAGTTAAACCCAGCATAAAGATAATAGCAGGTATAGCACCCAGGTTATTCAACGCAATTTCAGGAAATAATAAATCTGTTCGGGGTTTTCCGGTAATGTGGTCTAAAGGAATATCGATGCCGTTTTTTGCCGCGAAAATGTATAATAATGCACCGACACTCAAAAAGAACACATTCAGGATCACGAATACGCCTGTAAACGTGAACATGTTTTTTTGTGCCTCTTTTATGGTGCTCATGCTCAGGTTTTTCTGCATCAGATCCTGGTCTAAACCTGTCATGGCAATGGTCACAAAAATACCACCGATAAACTGTTTACTGAAATAGAACTTATTGGTCAGGAAATCATCTAAAAAGAATATCTTGGAATAGCTACTGTTTTTTACTGTCTCAAATGCCTGCGGAATATTGAAATTTAAACTGTTGCAGATAAAATAAATGGTTAAGAAAACCGATAAAACGAGGAAAAAGGTTTGTAAAGTGTCGGTAATAATGATGGTTTTTAATCCACCTTTAAAAGTGTACGACCATATCAATGCCAACGAAATCAATACCGTTAACCAAAAGGGAATTCCATAATTGTCGAAGATAAAACGTTGTAAAACAATGACTACCAGATACAGTCTTGTCGCTGAACCCAATGTTCGACTCAATAAAAAGATCGATGCTGCGGTTTTGTAACTGTAATGCCCCAGCCTTTTTTCAATATAGCTATAAATGGAGGTTAAGTTCATCCGGTAATAAAGCGGGAGCAAAACTGTAGCGATGATGATAAATCCAACAGCATTCCCCAGCACAAACTGAAAATATTGAAATTGGTTTCCACTTGGTGCACCCACTTCACCAGGTACGGATATAAAGGTAACCCCCGAAAGTGCAGTGCCGATCATTCCAAAGGCAACTAGGTACCATTTAGAGTTTCGGTTTGCAACAAAGAAGGTCGAATTATCGGATGAGTTTTTTGAGGTTACAAAGGAAATAATGATCAGCAATAAAAAGTAACCGATCAGGAAACACAATAGAATGGTTGGTGACATAGTTTTATTTTAAGCTGATAAATGTAAAGAAAAGTATCAAATCAAGCAATATGTTGTGAGTGCGAAGTCCGTGTTAGGGAGTCCGAAGTCCGGAGTCCGAAGTTAAAACGTCCAATAACAATATGCAATTATCAGACACCTAAAATCAATATACAAATGATCAATAAATGTTGTTCAGTTTTCAGTTGGCAATTTGCAGTTAACATTGGCTATGAACTATTGACCATGAGCTAATATCCAGTTTTTAGTTGGCAATTTGCACTTACTATTGGCTATGAACTATCAACAATTAAGCTATTGACCAATGAACCAGTATCCAGTTTTCAATTTGAAGTTAACATTGGCTATGAACTATCTAACTATTGACCATGAACTATGAACCAGTTTTCAGCTGGCAATTTGCAGTTACTATTGACCATGAACTATGAACTAGTTTTCAGTTGGCAATTTGTAGTTACTATTGGCTATGAACCATTAACCATTAAACTATTGACCAATGAACTAATGACTATTGAACTAACAAACCATTTTACCTATTTTTGCACCATGAATTTTTCATCCAAGCTGCTCGAAGATGCGGTAAACGAATTCTCGAAACTTCCTGGTGTAGGGCAAAAAACGGCTTTACGTTTGGTTTTACATCTTTTAAACAAAGAGCAGGAGGAGGTAAACCAGTTTGGTAATACATTTATCAAGTTAAAACAACAGATTAAACATTGCAGCACCTGCCATAACATTTCTGATTATGCGGTGTGTGAGATCTGTACTTCGATAAAACGCGATAAAGAAACCATTTGTGTGGTAGAAGATACTCGTGATGTAATGGCGATTGAAAACACCGGACAATATTTTGGCGTTTACCATGTTTTAGGAGGCTTAATTTCTCCAATGGACGGTGTGGGGCCTTCCGATTTGTTTATTGACGGATTGGTGGCCAGAATGGCAGTGGGTGGAATTAAGGAAGTAATTTTAGCGCTCAGTCCGAATATGGAAGGCGATACCACCTTGTTCTATCTCTATAAAAGACTAAAAGAATTCAATGTCCCAGTAACCACCATTGCCCGCGGAATTGCTTTTGGTGGCGAGCTTGAATATACCGATGAAATTACCTTGGGTAGATCGATTGTAACACGCGTGCCTTACGAAACTGCAATGATGAAATAAGATTAAGATTTACAGGATTTTAGGATTACAGGAATAAAGCACTCAACATTCAAAAAGAAAATCATTTTTTAATGAAAGATAAAGTTATCATCATCACCGGGGCATCGAGTGGAATCGGAAAAGCCTGCGCCGAAGAATTTGCTAAGCGTGGCGCCAATCTGGTTTTAGCCGCCCGCCAATACGTAACCCTTTGTGAAATTACCGCCGATCTGGAAAAAAAATATAACATCAGGGCCGTTGCGGTTCAGGCTGATGTAAGTAAAGAGGCCGATTGCGAACTGATTATCAAACAGGCTTTGGTTTCTTTTCAAAAAATTGATATTCTGGTAAATAATGCCGGTTTATCGATGCGTGCCCTGTTTAATGATCTTGATTTATCGGTGCTAAAAAACCTGATGGATGTGAATTTTTGGGGAACCGTTTATTGTACCAAATACGCTTTGCCTGAGATTTTAAAAACCAAAGGAACAGTGGTTGGTGTTTCATCAATTGCAGGTTACCGGGGTTTGCCTGGCAGAACGGGTTATTCCGCTTCTAAATTTGCAATGAATGGTTTTATGGAATCTTTACGTACCGAATTACTAAAAACAGGTGTAAACGTTTTATTGGCCTGTCCTGGCTTTACTGCTTCAAATATCCGGGTAACCGCTTTATCAAAAGATGGTGCTGCACATGGCGAAACCAGTATGGATGAAGGTAAAATGATGACATCAGATGAGGTGGCGGGCATTATCGCCGATGGTATCGAAAAACGTAAACGTACCTTAATCATGACCGGACAAGGGAAATTAGCGGTATGGATGAACAAACTTTTTCCTGCATTTGTAGATAAAAAGGTCTTTGATTTGTTTGCGAAAGAGAAAAATCCGCTGATTAAGGCTTAAGGTAGAAGGTTTAAGGCGTAAGGTAAATAGAATAGCGTATTGCGGTTAGAGTTTGGCGTTTTGGTGGCACAGTTATGTTGACGGTTTAAGCTAGATTAATTGTCAGTCTGAGGGTTAATTTATTATTAAAATCAATATGAATGACAGATTTTTTAGCGGATTATAGGCTGCGAGAATCGTCATTCCCAACTTGATTGGGAATCGTAATGCAAGCGCTTTAAGATTCCCGCCTGCGCGGGAATGACGCTGTGCTAATGGATTCTGTCTATGGTAGCGGAGTCGAAGACCCAGTACAAATGTTAGCGCCTAGCCTTATCTATTTTAGATAGAATGGAACCTAAAATAAATCCGATATTGGATTAAGGGTAGATGGATGCGGTATAAAAGATTAAAGATTTAAACTGTAAGGCCAATAGGTTAGCGGATGCGCTTGGCGCCTATAAATGTCTTGATACCTGATACTTTCTACTTAATACTCACTATTAACAAATCCGCCTCTACAACAATTTCGTTTATTAACTGAAGCGTTAAATCTTTTTTATGTACAAATCCCTTGTTTTAGTAATGCTCTTGTTCCAAACGATACTTTCTTCTGCGCAGGTTAAAAAAGTAAAAAATATCAATTATGCGGGCAATACCAGCGAGGCTAATACGCTTAACATTTTTTACAAAAACGACAGCATCAAAAATAAGCCTGTTTTAATTTTCATTCACGGTGGCTCGTGGAGTAGTGGTAAAAAAGAAACCTATTGGTGGCTGGGAAGGAACTTTGCGCGGAAGGGTGTAGTTACTGTTATCATCAATTACCGTTTGGCGCCAAATGTTCAGTACGAAAAAATGGGCGATGATTGTGCTTTGGCCGTAAAGTGGGTACAAGAGCATATAGCCGATTATACTGCGAGTAAGGAAAAGATTTTTGTAATGGGACACTCAGCGGGGGCACATCTTGCTGAATTGATTAATGCCGATCCTAAATATTTTAAAAGAGCTGGAATTAAAAATCCGATTAAAGGTGTAATCCTGAACGATCCATTTGGTTTGGATATGAAGGAATATTTAACCACAGCTGAAAAAGATCATTTTTATTTCGATTTCATCCGGACTTTTACCGATCAGCCTGCGGTTTGGAAAGTGGCTTCACCATTGGATTATGTAAACAACATCAAAAATCCGCATTTGCTTTTTTATGGAAGCAAAACTTATGGTGCCATTAAATTGCAAACGCCGAGGTTATACGAAAAACTTAAAGCCAACAATGTCCCGGTAGAAATAAAGGAGATTAAAGGCAAAAGCCATGTGCCGATGATTAGTCAGATGATTTTTGGTGGAAACCAATTGTATCAGGATATTTTGGATTTTATAGGGCGTTATTAACACCCCGTCCTGCGGACACCCCTCTGGGAGAGGGGAATGCAACTTGCATAAAGACGATGAGGGACAATTCCCCTCCTTTGGAGGGGTGCCTGTAAGGCGGGGTGGTTTTGTTTACTGCACCAGCCCACCTAAACCCGGTAGAAGTGAAAATCCTTTTTGTTTGCAGCAACATTGAATAGAATGTCACAAAAAGATTGTAGCGGATAACGGGACTACCGCAACCGATTAGCATTGAAACTTGCTTTCCAAAAAACAAAACAATTTTTTAAAAGAGGAAAAAGACCTTTACACCGTCCGCGTAACCTTATCCAGCTTACTATAATCCATCACCATTTTGCCCTCGTCATTATGGTAGTACATTTTCTCAAACCGGGCATCCATTTCTATTTCCTCATCCTGATAACTGGTTCTGGTGTGGATGGTCTGCGAGAAAGTATCATCAAAAGCTTTAAGAATTACAAAAACTTCCACTTCTGCCTGTTGGAGCTCGGTTAAGGATTTTTCGAAAAACGGACTATCTTCGGTAATGGGGTGTACCAACGTCCAGTTTAAAGAGAGGATGCCGATTTTATTGCGCTCCAATGCCAGGGGATAGAATTTTCTTACATGTTTGCCGTCAACCGTTTCATTGTACGACATGACCATCTGCACTTCAACCTCGATAAGCTGATTGCGGCGTAAATTAACCAAACGGCACATCAGGCCATGACCTTTTTCATAAGGAGCTATCACCATTTTTTTGCTGAAACTCACTTTAGAAGTAGGTCGGCTGAAACGGCCATACAATAAGCCTGTTGCTAATGCAAAAGCAAGCAGGCCCAGCATACTTTCGAAGGCAGCCAGAATGCTTGTAACAAAACCCTGCGGAGAAATATGACCATAACCCACAGTAGAAATGGTTTGAGCAGAAAAGAAAAAGGCATCAAAAAACTGATCGCGAAGGGTTACACCTTTAGCGCCTTCCAGGTTTTCGATACCCACTACATTATATAAAACTGCGAATATGGTATTTACAACGAGGTAGGCAAGAAGAATGACGAAGAAAAACCGTGTCCAGCTCATGGTTACCAAACGGGTGTAGGTATCATCAAATTTGAACCAGGGCAAGCCGGTACGCTCGATATTTGCTGAACCATCAGGGTTAAGCATGCGCTGGTTTTTGGTTACGGGATTGGATCCGAAACCTAAATCATCATTAAACTGTACTTTTCTTTTAAAGAAAGCCATATATTTTTAGAAAGATTTTGGAATATTAAAAAACAATGTCAATATTTGCTTTATACAAACATGATAATTAAAAACTTAAATAACAATTGGTGGTGGCATAACGAAATTCGTTAGGCAAATTCTATTGTTATATATTTTAAAATATTTTAAACACAACGAAGAGGATTGCCCAAAAAGCAATCCTTTTTTTATGCCTTCCCCTCCCGTGGAGGGGTGTCCGCAGGACGGGGTGGTTTTAAAAATAGGCGTCATGCTGTCCCGATTAATCGGGATCAGCATCTATAAAATAAGATTTAGAAAATATTAAGTGGTTTGTGGAGACACAAACCATGGCGCAAGAATGACGATAAGAGGTATACAAAACATGAAAAAAATATTAAACCATTTATTTGAGAATAAGAGTTTTAGCAGGGAAGAAGCAAAGAATATTCTGATCTCCATTTCAGAAGGAGCTTTTAATTCTTCGCAAATTGCCGCTTTTATTACCGCTTATGCCATGCGCAACATCACGGTGCAGGAGTTACAGGGCTTCCGTGATGCGATGTTGGATATGTGTGTAAAAGTAAACTTATCAGGTTACGACCTGATTGATCTTTGCGGTACCGGTGGTGATGGCAAAGACACTTTTAATATTTCTACCCTGTCCTCATTTGTAGTGGCAGGTGCTGGTCATCCGGTGGCCAAACATGGCAATTATGGCGTTTCGTCGGGCTGCGGATCTTCCAATGTAATGGAGCATTTAGGTTATACTTTTACCAATGATGAAGACACTTTAAAACGCAATCTCGATAAAGCTGGGATCTGTTTCCTGCATGCTCCGCTGTTTAATCCTGCGATGAAAATTGTAGCGCCAATCCGTAAGGAACTGGGGGTAAAAACATTTTTTAACATGCTTGGCCCAATGGTTAATCCTGGTCAGCCGAAATACCAAATGGTAGGCGTTTTTAGTTTAGGACTGGCCCGTTTATATGCTTATTTATATCAGGACACCGATAAAAATTATACCATTGTACATGCATTAGAAGGGTATGATGAAGTTTCGTTAACCTGCGATGTAAAAACCTTTTCGAACAAGGGCGAGCAGATTTTAACGCTTCAGGATATGGGCTTCGGCAGGGTTGATGTAAACGCGATTAAAGGTGGCGATACCGTAGAATCATCAGCCAAAATATTTATGGATGTGTTAAATGGCGAAGCCACTGATGTGCAGAACAATGTGGTATTGTGTAATTCGGCACTAGCGATTAAAACTATCAAACCTGAACTGTCTTTTGCCGACTGCTTTTATGAAGCCGAAGAATCTTTAACAAGCAAAAAAGCGTTAAACAGTTTCAAAAACTTATTGGCATGTTAAAGTTAAAAGTTTGTGGGATGCGTTTGGCGGCCAATATTGCTGCGGTGGCAGAACAACAACCAGATTATCTGGGTTTTATCTTTTATGATAAATCGCCCCGGCTAATCAGTGATGTTTCTGCTGAATTGATCAAATACATTCCCTCAGAAATTAAAACCATTGGTGTTTTCGTCAATGAAGACCTCGAAAAAGTAAACGATAAAGTAAACACATTGAAGCTAAAGGCTGTTCAGTTACATGGCAGCGAATCGCCTGAATACTGTGAAGCATTAAAATCAAGCTTTCCTGCTTTAGAAGTGATCAAAGCTTTCGGAATAGATGAGGATTTTGATTTTTCAGGTCTCGAAGCTTATTTAAATGTGGTGGATTATTTCCTGTTCGATACCAAAACCAAAACACATGGTGGATCGGGAAAAACATTCAATTGGTCTGTTTTAGACCAATATACTTACAACAAACCTTACTTTTTGAGTGGTGGAATTGATTTAGAACATGCCCCGGCCATAAAAGAAATAAATGATGAGCGTTTATACGCCCTGGATATCAATAGCAGATTTGAAATTGAGCCGGGCCTGAAAGATGCGGAGAAGATTAAAGAATTTATTAAGGAAATGAATAAATAGACTGTCATACTGAGGTACGAAGTATCTGCAAGCGACGAAGAACTGCCGCCGATATTTAACAGATTCTTCGTTCCTCAGAATGACAAAATTTACGGATATGAAATACAAAGTAAACGAAAAAGGATATTATGGAGATTTTGGAGGTGCATACATTCCCGAAATGCTTTATCCAAACGTAGAAGAATTGCGTCAAAACTATTTAAAGATTATTGATGATGCCGGTTTTCAAAAAGAATTTCATCAGTTATTAAAAGATTACGTTGGCCGTCCTTCGCCTTTATACCTGGCTAAAAGGTATTCGGAAAGATTTGGTGCCAATATTTTCTTGAAAAGGGAAGATTTAAACCATACCGGTGCTCATAAGATCAACAATACCATCGGACAGATTTTATTGGCTGAAAAACTAGGCAAAAAAAGAATCATTGCCGAAACAGGTGCTGGTCAGCACGGTGTAGCTACAGCAACGGTTTGCGCTTTGCGTAACCTCGAATGTGTGATTTACATGGGCGAGGTGGATATTGAGCGCCAGGCACCGAATGTAGCCCGTATGAAAATGCTGGGTGCAAAAGTGGTTCCGGCAAGTTCAGGGAGTAAAACCCTGAAAGATGCTACTAATGAGGCGATGCGCGACTGGATTAATAATCCTGTTGATACACATTATATCATCGGTTCGGTGGTTGGTCCGCACCCTTATCCTGATATGGTGGCGATTTTTCAATCGATTATCTCTGAGGAAACCAAAAAACAATTATTAGAACAGACGGGAAGCGACCAGCCTGATTATGTTTTAGCCTGCGTAGGTGGTGGAAGTAACGCCATGGGCATGTTCTATCATTTTATGGACGATGAAAATGTTAAACTCATCGCTGTTGAAGCTGCTGGAAAAGGGGTATCGAGCGGATTTTCTGCCGCAACCACTTATTTGGGTAAAGAGGGTGTTTTACACGGTAGCAGAAGTATTTTGATGCAAACACCAGATGGGCAGGTGGTAGAACCCCATTCGGTTTCTGCAGGATTGGATTATCCGGGCATTGGTCCACAACATGCACATTTGTTTAAAACCGGCCGCGGACAATACGTTTCTATTACTGACGAAGAAAGTTTAGATGCCGGTTTACTTTGTACGCAACTGGAAGGGATTATTCCTGCCATCGAAAGTGCACATGCATTGGCTTACTTAGAAAAAATGGAATTCAAAGGTGGCGAAAACGTAGTGGTTTGCCTTTCAGGCCGTGGCGACAAGGATCTGGATACTTATATTAAATATTTCAATCTGTAGAAGAATCGTCATTGCGAGGCACGAAGCAATCCTACTACACTCGCTAGGAAGCTAACCCAAAGCATTAAGATTGCTTCGTACCTCGCAATGACGGAAAAAGAAAAAACATGAACCGAATTAAACAACTCTTCGCATCGAAGAAAAACATATTATCAATTTATTATACTGCTGGTTATCCCAATACCGGCGATACGATTCAAATTGCCGAAGCACTGGAAAAATCAGGTGCTGATATGCTCGAAATCGGTTTCCCTTATTCCGATCCTGTTGCAGATGGCCCGGTAATCCAGGCGAGCAGCAAGCAATCATTAGATCAGGGCATGACGCTTAAACTGCTTTTCGAACAGTTGAAAGACTTGCGTAAGACCGTTACTATTCCTGTTTTGTTAATGGGTTATGTAAACCCTGTTTTGCAGTTTGGCGTAGAAAAATTCTGCGAAGCCTGTGCCGAAGTAGGGGTAGATGGCTGTATTGTTCCCGATCTGCCCATGGTAGAGTACGAGGAATTTTATCAAGATTGCTTCGAAAAACATAACCTGAGCAATGTGTTCTTAATTACGCCTCAAACGGCTGAAGAACGCATCCATAAAATTGATGGTTTAACTAATGGCTTTATCTATTTGTTATCCTCATCCGCTACTACAGGTAAAAACCTCGAAGTTGGCGATGCAACGGAAGCTTATTTCAGCAGAATTAAAAACCTGAACCTGAAAAATCCAACCATGATCGGTTTCGGGATTAGTGATAAACAGACTTTTGATAAGGCTTGTTCGTATGCCAACGGAGCTATTATTGGTACGGCATTCGTTAAAGCCATTGCTGATGGAAATTTGGAGGAAAGTGTAAGCAATTTCATGATGAAGTTTAAGCGTTAGTATTTTTCTTTTCTTCCATAAATCGTCATTGCGAGGCACGAAGCAATCTTACAACTATCGCTACTAGCGAGCGCATTAAGATTGCTTCCCCGAAAGTCGGGGCAGGCTTTTTCAGGTCGTCACCCTGAACTTGTTTCAGGGTCTTAATGGTTAAAAATTTACTAATTTCTTTTCACCATATAAGAAATGTAAGAACATATTAGGTATTGTGCTTATATGTAACTTATATGCCTTATATGTTTCAGTCTTTTGACGGCTGTTATTAATAAGGCCATCACCCTGATCCAATAGCTATCGGATTTTTCTCAGGGTCTTTCGTACAAGATTGTCCAAGCATTCTGTTTACACTTAGGTCAAAATGATATTTTTTTCCTAAATTAGTTCCATTAAAATCTCTTTATAAAATATAACTCAAACAGAATTCAATTCTGACATTCCCTTATCGTTCTGATAGCAAGGGATAAATTTTTATTTTCTAAAATTTTATAAAGAACATCATGCAAGATTTAAAAATTGCTTTAATTGGTGCTACAGGTAAAGCTGGTACTTATATTTTAAAAGCGCTATTGGCGCAACAATTCAGGGTAAAAGCCCTTATCAGGAATCCAGAAAAACTTCAGATCCATCATCCCTCGCTGGAAATTGTAATCGGCGATGTTAAAGATGTGGAAACGGTACATGCACTTATCCAAGGCTGCGATATCATGGTCAGCGCCTTGGGAATGGGACAACCTGCCAGCGAAAAAACAATCTTTACGCAATCAACAGCTAATATTCTAAAAGCAATGAAGGCTTTTGATCTGAAACGTTACATCGTCATAACCGGTATCAACGTAGATAGTACTGCTGATGAAAAGGATGCCAAAACCCAATTCGCCACCAAATGGATGTACGATAATTACCCTGTTTCTACCGCAGACAGGCAAAAAGAATATGATCTGTTAACTGAAAGTGATCTTGATTGGACTTTAATCCGTTTACCCTTAATCATGCAAACCGACGAACAAACGGCTGCAGGCACAAGTTTGATTAATTGTGATGGCGATCAGATTAATGCTTCTAATTTGGCCCGGTTTATTATTGAGCAGTTAGGGGAGAAGACCTTTATAAAAAAGGCGCCTTTTATCTGGAATAGTTAGGTTTATAACTTTTATCGTCATTGCGAGGAGGCACGACGAAGCAATCTTTCATGGTAGCGATCCTGCTAGAGAGATTGCTTCCCCGAAAGTCGGGGCAGACTGTCGGCTGAAAAAGCCTTCTCGCATCCGATAGCTATCCGATTTGTCTCAGGGGCTTAGTGGTTAAAACTTTACTAGTTTATTTTTACCATATAAGACATTTAAGAACATATTAGGTATTGCGCTTATATGTAACTTATATGCCTGATATAGTTCAGTTTTTATCTGTTATTATTAAGATACAATACTTTGTGTTCTTTGTAGCTTGGTGGTTAATCTTTTCTCCGCTGCATCGTCATTGCTAGCAACGAAGCAATCTTACAACTATCGCGATTAGCGGGCGCATTAAGATTGCTCTTTCCCTTCAACCTGATCCGATAGCTATCCGATTTGTTTCAAGGTCTTAGCGGTTAAAACTTTACTAGTTTCTTTTTACCATATAAGACATTTAAGAAAATATTAGGTGTTGAGCTTATATGTAACTTATATGCCTGATATGTTTCAGTTTTATCGGCTATTAATAAGACACAATACTTTGTGTTCTTTGTGACTTAGTGTTAACAGAATGAAGCAATCTTACAACTATCGCGATTAGCGAGCGCATTAAGATTGCTCTTTCAGCCCTTCACCCTGATCCGATAGCTATCCGATTTGTTTCAGGGTATTAGCGGTTAAAACTTTATTAGTTTCTTTTTACCATATAAGACATGTAAGAACATATTAGGCATTGAGCTTATATGTGTAACTTATATTCTTGATATGGTTCAGTTTTTA